>Ga0209489_103045_pt1 | contig 33222 bp, 8 predicted proteins | sample SiratrowhiteBW_FD_187527 | JGI IMG/M metagenome (GOLD analysis project Ga0209489, IMG submission 187527) | Root nodule microbial communities of legume samples collected from California, USA - Siratro white BW (SPAdes) (version 2) | ecosystem: Host-associated > Plants > Roots > Nodule | place: USA...
ATCCTTTTTTTTTTTTACTAATGATAGCTTCATGGTTTCACCTTCTTAATTTATGGACGTAACCATCAATGAAAGGACCTTGTGCCAATTCAGTGCTGATGTTTGCGGAACACCCTTAACACAAGGGTATGGGATACTGATACTGACAATGCCACCCACCAAATGCCAACCATTTAGAATTTGCTTATCATTTGCAGCACATTAAATATGGTAGTTTGGCTTATTGACTGAAGAAAAGTCAAGAGTACTAAAATGGATTAAGAATAAGACCCTTGAGCAATTTAAAACCATATACTTGCTTCTTATTAGCAAGGCCAGGTGTGAAATTTTACTACCAAAGGTGTACGCCTTGAAAAATCTAATTTTACTACCCGTTTATGCACTTATACAACCGAGAAAGTTATTTGTTTTGGTTTTTCATTTCAGTGTTCCCTGAACTATGGCATCATGCCCCTGGTGTTACAGTAATTCTAGTTGGAACCAAGTTGTGAGATGAATGCATGAGAGAGTTCGAACTTGTATCTTAGTTTTAGTTTGGTGGTGGGTGCGTCACTAACCCTTCCCTGCTCTTACCTTAATAATTAAATATAATTAAATTCTTTTCTGCCATGATAAGGTGGCCTAAAATCGGCTTATATAAAAGCAAATTAGAGTTTCCAATTTTAAGAAAAGGAGAACTTACCTAATTTTCATGCTTCTCTTTTTTTTTTGGTTGATTGTGAAATTATTTTATAGTCCTCCAAAAGTAGGAAGGGTGAATCGTACATGACATTTTTTTAACATGTATAGGTTGAGTGTTCCAGGTCGTTAGCCAGGATTTCAGAATTGCACGTGCCATCGTGATAACTGAAATGCAACCGTATTTGATACTGCCGTCAAAGTGGTTATTCAAGACCCAAAGAAAAGAAGAAACAAAAGGCATGCCTGCTAACCTTTTAGTTCCCCAAACCAAATCCTTTGTGGTGCAGTATTTAGTTTAGACAACATTTTAGAGTTCCAATAAATATCACGTGATTGATGGATGATCACAGATCTTTCCATGTGAACTGTTTGAATAAAGTCTTAAATTCGATATTCATTGTTTTCATTGTTGCAGACGAAAAAACTAACACAACATTTAGGGACGATCTTATCTCATCACATTTCATGCTATTGTGTACAATTTCTAACTTAAGTATACTTGCTTTACGTCAACAATCCACAACTTTCATTACAAATGAATTCAAAAATTAAATTGTAATATCATCATTAGCTAATTTTAGTTTGCTTAATGTGAAAAATAGAAACATTAATGTGAAAGAAAAAAAGTAAAAAAATTTCAAATTTTTTATTTTAAAATAAAATATGAAAATTTTACCATTTTAAATACTGGAAATTACTATAATAAATTTAAATGATTCCATTTTCTTAAAGTTTCCTATGCAAACACTATATAGTCATTAAACATTTCAAATTCTTTATAAAAATAAATTTTCATCTAAACATTCCTCTTCCAAACACTATATCATTATTTTGGCCACTTAGAAATAGCCTAGGATTTTGTCTAAATCGTATCAGTCAGCAGAACACCTGATAGCTGGGTGGATATGTTCAGGGCTCTTGAATCCGGTCATCGGCTTTACCAATTCAACCGTGCCGGGAATTTAAGGTCCGACAGAAAGCACAATTAGGAATTATAGACTGCTATCGAAGGAATGGAAACTTCAAAAAGTTCTCTTACGAGTGAACTTGAAAAACCCATTTATATTGCTTTTAAAATGACCTTGACGCCTCAGCAAATGTGAAACTTTCAACAGCAAATTCTAATCGTGCTTTAAAATAACCTTGACGCCTCAGCAAACATGTTAAGGCACGTAATGAACATTCAATTCATACAGCTTTAAATGAACATTAATCTGCACATGCCAATTGTACTTAACAAAAGTAATGACATATCTTCCTACTAATCCTATTAGAAATATTAAATGAAAAAGTGAATACATTTAATACCTTGGAAATATAAAATGCATACAATTTGTAGGAAGATATATGAAGATTTATAACTATTCACTTTAAATACAAACATTTTATAATGCACAAGTAGTGAACACTGATAAACCTCTGTTAATTTTGAACACCGACAACTACATGCTTGGTTTTTCATACAACTTCACATTTGGCGTCTTGGATACGTTAGGCGGGGATTTAGACTTTGATAGGGTCATATTTTTCACCAAGTATACCACCCTTCTGTTTTTGGAATTGGATGTACCTCAATGTGCTGGTAAAAAAAGCATCTGAGGCTGGGAGAGCTGATGCAGAGTCACTCTGCATCTCAGTCTTGATCAATTCTATAAGCCCCTGGATAGTAGCATTAGTGATATGCGGGTTTCCTTTCTCAAAATAATATATGTACCTGGAAACCAATCATCCATCAGTAGGAAAGTCATGAAGATTGTATAACAAGCATTTTATAGCAAAGGAACCAACTTGTTCAGTATTTCAACAAATAGTGTTACTGGACCACTGCTACCCCTTGCTGCACTGGCCATTTGTTGAGCAGCATTTGCAATCCTCAAAGCACGCTTAAGGCAAAGCAATACCCTGTAATCAAACAGTCAACACCCCCACCCCAAGAGAAAGAAACAGAGAAGACAAAAGATGACAAGTTGAAGACTTTTCAGGATACAGTAAAATTCTATGTCAAAAAATTTAAGCAATTCTAAAAATGCAAATCTAATATGCAAAGGCATAATAATTCATGAAGCTTGATTCAAGAGAGATAATTATTTCATAAAACATAAGTAAGCAGAGGCAGAGATGCATAAAACCGATCAATTTATCCCAATCAAACCAGTTGAGCATACCTCTCTCCATCTTTAATACCATCTTGATCATCGACCCAAAAGAGATGAGAACATGCATAAACCGCTCGGCACTGATCAGGTTTTTTCAAAAGCTTCGCTGAATACTGTGGAAAAAGATAGAAAACCATATTAAGTTCAGCATCAATACGCAGAAAGATAAATAACATTTGCCACAATCCATTTGTCTAATGGTCATTGGCTTGAGAAAACTCATAACGGTTGGCTAATACTGAATTTTTAAACTAACTTTGGATGGTTGCGTTTTGGGAAGGAGGAAGCCAGGGACGGAATAAAATAGAAAGGAAATTGATGACATAGAGAGGTTGCATTCCCAATGTATGAATAACAAGGGAAGGGGAAACGTAAGGGAATGGTTTATTATTTAACATTTCAATGTAATCCTTGTATACTATTTCAATATAAGCCTTGTTTTCGTAACTTGAGCTGAAGTTGAATGATTGCCCTGGCATTCCCCTTCCCTTCAAAAAAGTTTTAAACCTCCAAATAAGAGGGAATATTCCTTCCCCATCCGGTCTCCTTTCATCCTGTCATCATTCCTCCTCAAAGGATACTCTTAAAAAGTAAAAGGACAAGGGCGAAAAAATAGAAACAAGTAACAGTACTATACCCCTGTTGCCTTGTGTGTTAATGTATCCCTGTTCTCAACACCGAAGACGTTCATTCTCTGAAGAGACCCAATGATTAAATGAATTGCAGTTACCTGGGCTTTAGAGTCCTAAAACCAGTATAAACAGTCATTATCAATAAAAGTCATTTCTTAGTCATACTAAGAAAATGTTAAAATGAATTGGTTCTATAATAATTACCGCAATTTCTTCTTCATATAATACAAATGCCTGAGTGAAAAATTCATAAGCAACAGGCTCAAGGTCACAGTCATTAGCAGCCTGATAATAAGATAATAATATTAGTAAAAGTGAGAAAAAAAAACACTGAAAAAATGATGTCATAATCAAGATAAATAGGTATTATGATGTAAGGAAAATATTAAAATTGACAGTTGTGATAGTAGCCAAAAGTCCAGCATAAGCATAGCCCTTAAAAATCAATTCCCCACTCGGACTAAAATGTTAAACCTTCAATTTAATGGGGGCCAAAGAATTGCCCATGAATATGTCTGGGTGGCAAAGAATCAGTTTTCAAGACCCAACTTCATTTACAAATCCCCTTTTCAGAGCTGTTTGGAAATATAGAGAGAAACGAAGGAGAAAGTGATTAGATTGGATAATTCAAATTTGCAGGGTCAAGCATACCTCAGCACAATGCAAATACAGTCTTAACGCCAGTTCAGGAGATGACACAGAAGAAAGAGCTTCAATTATCTGTAACAAAATAACTACTATTGGTCCATCACATGATAACAATATAATGGTGTATAAAAAGTTATATAAGCATCATAAATGACTTGATAGTTATGCTAATGCTATACAGTAGTTAGATAAAATAACTCCGTGACAGTTTAATAAAAAATGTTCAAGTTGCGCACAAAGAGGGATAATTATTCTCGTCCACTCCACTAAGATTATAAATTTTAAATCACCTCATTTAAAAGCTGAAATATTTTTTTTGGTGTTGTAGGAACTTCTTCTCCCACTATATCTCCATCCTGCCCGTGCAACTGCCTGATCAACTGCAGCAAAATATGATTCAAAAAGGCAAAAAAGAGTTATTCATTCCTATGTATCATTCTCAAATCTCAAAAAAGAAAACCCACAATTACAGTTTAAGTGAATATTTTCAGACCTTGTAGCCCCAATTGGAAGTAGAAAACTCAATGGATTTTTAAAAATATAACGAATAATAATATTAGACACCATTAAAGCCACCACATCGTTCAAAAATAATGAGGCTTAACCATTAAATCACACACATAAAACCCCAAGATCTAAAGTCGAAGTTAATGCGACAGTACAAATATTTTAAGTGTTACAAAATACTTCACAAGCTAAAGGGGCTAATAATATTAGACACAATAAAAGCCACCGCAAGGTTAAAAAGTACGAGGCTTAACCATTAAATCACATATAGAAAACCACAAGATCAAAAGTAAATGCCACAGTACAAATATTGTAAGTGTAACAGAATACTTCACAAGATAATGGGGGTAATAATATTAGACACCATTAAAACCCTCACAAGGTTAAAAAAATAATGAGGCTCAACCATTAAATCACATGTATAAAACCTCAAGATCTAAAGTTGAAGTTATTGCCAAAGTACAAATATTGTAAGTGTCACAGAATACTTCACAAGCTAAAGGGGGTAATAAAAGTGAAGAGTGGGAAGAAAAGATTAAGTATTTGTCATTTCACATATATACTTAGTCTCAAAGCTCTGGAGTCCATGGTTAATGGGATCCTTGTACAACCATTGGTAGCTTTAATTATGGAATATGGACCTCCCCAGACCAGGCAACCCCATTCATATAATTTTCAAACTATCATCATCATATAGAATTCAATTCAAGAAGCATGTTAAAGATGGTGTAGATAATAATACACAATGAAAGAATAAAATCGTGAAGGAAGAATACCCTGAGTGCAGAAAATATCAAGGAAGGAACTGTAAAAGGTAAGCGTCTTGGTCCTCCCCTCATAATATGCTTCTTTACGGTACATATTATCTGAAGATCAATAAAAGATACGAAGCACTTAATAGAAAAATACCAGTGGAATTCAATTTGACTCCGAATACACTCATTGTTACCTTAAACATTTCCTCTGGTTCATCGTTGTGAAGCATGTGTATGAGACGAGCAACAGAATTTTGTTCCTCATTGAAATCTTCTTCATCAACCTACAGATAAGACATAAAAAAAAAGGGCTGATCTTAGGCAAATACTATATTTATGTAGGGAATATTAATAGAATACTTATTGGTCAAACATACAAAGAAATGTTAAATAAATAATTTAATATAACATGTAATACAGAACAATTTTATCCTTATAAACAAAATCCCAAGAGACTAACAATACTCTCAAGCACACCTCGTCCACAATTGTTCCATCCAAATCCATTATAAGCCCTTTTATTAATTCAAATAAAACTTCAACCTGCAAAGGCATAATGAACACTGTTACATAGAAATAATTTTATTTTGTTGAGTCTAAGGCAAAGTAGCATACCTTATCAGCAGTAGAGATGCAAGTGTTATTCTTCATAATACTTTGGATAATAACCATTGCCATGACTTTATTCGTTTCATGATCAAGATGATCCATTACACGGGGATAATTAGAAAGTGTCAGTGCAGTCACAATATCATTGTATTTATCAAGTGGAGCACTTAGAAGTGCAACAACTTGCTTTGTTGCTCTACTGTCATCAAGCTTTGGTTTTCCAGAAAGCTTCTTGACACACGATTCCTGAACAAATTCCAGAAAAGATGCAGCTTAGAGATAAGGTGCAAATACCACATCTCCAAAAACGGTAGATCAAACAAAGGATCTGATGTTTGAAAAGTAACATACCAGTACTTGGTCCACATAATCAAATCGATCTGGATGAACACGAAGAGTAAATGTAAGAAGAGAAACATGCAAAGCAATTGCTCCCACAATAGGCATGTCAACTTGTGCCTCTATCACCTACAGTCAAAAGCAGGTATATTTGGTTTGGATTGCCGCTCCATAGTCCATAAAATAAAAAAGGTATTTAGTAGGCACAAAACAAACCAAATGACTATTATGAATATTTAATTTTTCTCATAGAGTTGAAAAGGTCTTCCTATAACACAGGACATCAACTATCAAGTAAGACCCATTGGATCCACAAAGGAATTTTTTTATGGGTTTGTATATATGCAACAAAAATGAAGCAATATGGCCTTATTATATAGACTCAGCTTTGAAAGCTACACCTAGCAGGTTAACACAACCATAAAGATACCTTTAATTCAAACTACTTTTAACAGTGCACTTTCAACTTGTACAACTTCTAAGCATAAGATTTCATAAAAGTTTTAAAACAAGGAAAAGAAAGGCCTGTACAGAAATCCATACTGCAGAAACGGGCAGAGGTACCACCACATGTACTAAATTATCAAAGGTAAATATTTACAATTACGGGAAACAACATTTGGAAAATACCATCACATTTAGTTCCTTCATCGTCCATAACTTTATCAGGACATCCTTTTCTGAAGTTCCCCCAAAATAAGGACGATAAAAGTTACAAACTGAAGGAAATCTGGCTTACCCTGCTTATTGCTGTGCTTAATTTGGTAAATGCTTCAACTTGCAGAAATTCAGGCAATACCTGAAGCATAAATGATATCAATAAAACGTTGAAGCTTAATTTTTTCAAAAGGTGCATAAGACTTACTTCAGTACTAGAGGCAGCATAATTTGACAACCTGTCCATCAACTGAGATAACACTGTTTTGATGTCTACTGTGGGCTGCAAATACAGTCAAGTCAGTCAAAGAGTAGCTAAAAATGAATATCAGCTTTAAGAAAATCAGATAAATAGAACAGAATTGATCTACGAGAAGCTTCCGTTTAAGGACTAGGAACATTGTCAAATGATTGATTGGTTTCATAGCAAATGTACGATGATTCGCTGACCAAGTTAATTGACAGTGTGAAGCAAAAATTCATGATGAGTTGAGATTAGTAAAGAATGAATTGATACGCATTTAAGGTAGATAGAGAACTGGAGAAAGAGACAATTGCAGCTTGTACAGAGTCAGGTAACAACAGAGATTGAAGATCTAATATACAAACTAAGAATACACGATAAAAAAAAATTAATCTAGGGAAATAAGTAACAAACAAATAATTTTAACATTAAAAAAGAAAAGTAGGAAAATATGTATCAATTTCATCTTTAGTTATGGAGCTGTTTGAACAAATGCTGCAGACTTGGACAATAGGCACGGGGTGAAGTGACCATGATGAAGCTCAAAGGATTATGAAAGAAAGACGACACAGCTCAGTCAGTTCTTGATAAATTTTCTGAAATTCCACTTCACTAGGCAGAATTTCAAAATCCTTGTTTTATGCTCAACCAAAATGCTTAGAGATATTAAAATGCACTTCTTCAGTATCCAAGCAAAATATTTCTCTTTATTAGTCTTAAAAAGTACATTGATTACTAAAATCTCTTTAAGCCCACTGTAAGTATGTCCAATTGTTCCTGTCATTAACCATAACATCTGCAATTTTTTTATGCAGTACATTCATGGTGTTATCAAAATGTAACAGAATAGGTCAGCAGTCGCCATTCCAAATTTTGCCTAAATTCATGACCAATCTAATATTGACAAACTATTCAAAAGTCATGGAGATTCCGATACTATTTAACCTTAGCAGGGGCAATTATAATGTATATACTAAAACTTGTAAAAACAAATCTCAAGAAGGGATTCAATATAATACTAACAAAGGCTCACAAGTATAATATGCCTCTACAAGGTTGACTGATCAAATATAATTAATCGTAAGTACACAAAAAGGTTATCTATTTCCAATCTAATCATGTTACCCACCTGCAATTGGGGGCAAGCACCTAACAGCGTCTCAAGTGTCTGCAGATGGTACTCATCTGGAAAAACCTGGATTATACACTCCATAAGATAAAATTGGGCAAGCTCATCATTACAGTTGACAACCTGCTCAAGCCAATTTAGACAGATGAGAGAGCTTATAACGTCAAGGGTTACAATAAGAGAAAAATTATATTTTGGGGAGAAAATGTACTTTATTAGACCTGCTCTAAGACACTTGGAAGGACGGTGTCTTTGTACATGTCAAGGTTCACACCCTCTATCTGACTCAGAACGTGCAGATTCTTCCCTACCTAATAATTTGAGGAAAGAAGAAAATCACATAACTTATCTTTCTATCAAAAGGTATAACACAATGCTCCATCAGGAAATAGTTTATATTACAAGATCACGAAGCTCGTTCCTTTCTTTTTCCCTCTTCTCTCTTATCCGACTGGGTCCCTGCAGACCAGAAATCCCAATTGAAGACCTCAGCTCAGGATCGCCAAAGATTAAGCATGATTCACAAGCACCATAACACCTGCATGGCCAGAAATCATGTACTCATGATTTATTTTTACCTCAATGGCTATGGCATGCAAGTACTGTGGTGCTATGCATCTCATAAGATAAGATTAGAAAAGAGTTAAGGAAGTTCATTGAACCTGATGCTGCAACTGTAACCGAACCCAAAGCTTATTCATTTCTGTGAAATTCTGTAGAACAAATTCAACTGCAACCATCACATCACTAGATTCCCTGCAGGACAACAAGGGCACCTTTCAATCTCCAGTCTTTTAATTATTGTTCACTCAGCCCCAAACATAATACCTAAATACAATATTCCATATTTAAAATTGAAACCAAATACACGGGAAGAAAAATTGAATAAGATAAAAAGTTATCCTTTCAGTGACTTTCTAATAACTACCCTACTATTAAATGAAAGAAAAAAATATATAAATCCTACAATATCCTACTACCAATCCTCCAATTTACTATATGAAGAAAGTACTGAATTTATTTATACAATCAAGAAACTATATACATTTACTTTTTTTCATTTAATTTTTTACTGTGGTTTAGTAGGGTAAAATTACAGGATATAGCATTACTCATCAAAATGATAGACAAGCATGATACGAATACTTCGACACGTGTAATCTCCAAAATATAAGATATTGGGATACGGATCTATATTACATCATTATGAATTATATAAATTGACAATCAAGATTTATGTATTCAAAAATCATCTATTAATAAGTTTAGCCAAATATAACAAAAAAATGAATCTAATTCATCTATCTAAAATCCAAAAAAGTGAAAAAAAGCCTATATAATCTAAATATTCTTATATAGGATTTGTTTCTTATCTCTATAATAAGTTTGAGTTTCTAAAAAATTATTGTATTAGTTCCTTTCAGATAAAAAATATCTTTTAGATTGAACATTTCAATAATATAAAAAATGTTGTACGATGTCATGCGCGTGTCACGCCATATAAAAAGGCGTCTCCGAGCTTCATAGATACCATATTCAAAAACTACTTATCCATCACCAACCAAATTTTAGTAGGGTAAAATTATAGAATATAGCCTTACCCCTCTTCGTCTTCATAGCCAATATCAGGCAACTTATCTTTACTGACTTGAGAAAGGTAGCTCCTCAAAAACAGACCGCGAATTGGATGCTGAACTCCGCGACACATTTCCACTAGATCTTTAAGAACATCCTTTACTGGAGCATCCTTGCATCTAAGGTAAACAGATCCTACCGTGCAAAGCAGATACCTGGCAGTAAATTACCAACGCAAACACAGAGACCGCACAATCATTCAAATTCAAATCATAAGCAGCAGCATTGGTACTCAATACGCATCAATAAGGAAAAATAGTGAAAAAAAAAAACGCTTACATTCTAGGCAATATATTTCCAGCGTGCTGAACAAGCTCGTAGAGATCAGCAATTGGAACGCCGTGTCTTCTTTCGTCTTTGAAGAAAATCTCCAGCCTCCGAAGCTCATCGAAGGCTCTCATATCTACGAAAGAAACACCGAATCTAATCGAACAATTGAATTGAAAACCTAGAAGCTCGATTCATTACTATATGCGATGCGAATAATAAGCGAAGAATATTTTACTTACACAGCTCGTAGTATTTGTGCGGCGAGAGCCTGGAAGTTCGAAGCTCCGATAGCATCTGCGCAGAGTATTTGAGAGCGTCTCTGAGATTGTCTTCATCCTGCGAGAGCGAACCGTGAGGAATTGAGAAGGGGAACGAATTAGGTTAGGAAGAAATGGGAGAATACCAGCGCGCGATGCATGAAGAATGCGTTGTGCTGAATCCCGGCGATACCCTCCGCCAGCCATTTTTCTTCGTCCTCGAATCTCTCTGCAATCATTCTCTTCCAATTCGGCGAGATCGCTCGTCTTACAGTTACAGGTAATAACCCTCAGTGTGAGACGTTGAATTGAATCGCGGGTGAAGATTGTTGACGCGAATGATAAATAAACCACGATGAATTTAAGAAATTAAAAAATAAAAATAAACCAGTAATTTTGGTCTCCAACTTTAATTTAGATTTCAATTTTTTAAATAAAAATTTTAATTGGATCTTAGTGTCAACATTTTTTCTTTTAATTTCTTACATTTAACACAGTCATTTATTTGTAAATAGTTTTGTTGTAACTTTCAGATGAATAATGTCATTCAGTTATAAACTGACTGTGTACATAATAAGTTGATTTGTCTTTTAATCTTGCTAATTACTTAAGATGATGACGGATTGTGCAAAAATGTATACATTTATTACACTCTCTGTATTGTGATTTCTAATTTCTAGTAAGTTTTTTTAAATAAAAACTTTATTTGCTGATAAAAAAGTGAATAAACTTATTTAGAATTGTTATAGTTTAGTAAGTTATTTAGAGTATGGAAATATATTAAATAGTTATATATTTTGTTTTTAGTGATAATTTTAATTCTAATATCTTATTCGTAAGGATTGAAAAAAATAATTATAAAGTAAGAGTGATAAAATTAAGATAATATTTGAATATTTTAATATTAAAGTTTGATTAAAGTAAATTTAATTTTGATTTTTTGTTTTGAGCAAGTTTTGAATTTCTTTATTATTTAGTTAGACTTTTTTTGCATGTGGCATTTTTAATAAAAAAAATAGTTTAGGTTAATTCAAAACTTTTATTGCAAAGCTTCATTTTATGTTATGTATGTTTTGTGTGAAATTGAAAAATTATAAAAGTTTTAATATGATGGTAGAATTCGTTCTATAAGGATCATGTTTCTCTATACTAAAATAAATACATATATATATATATATATATATATATATATATATAAATTAATAATAATAATAACATTACATCAAATAGACTTTTGGAGAAAGAGCGCAAAAATTGAAAGTATGCGTTAAATTATTTTTGTAATTTTATTTAGGTGTAATTATGTTGTTATTTCTATAAATTTAGGCTGATTTTGATTTTGATCCTCCAAATTTAAAAACTTGTTTTAATCCCACAACAGTAAAAAAAAATTAATCTTAAAATATTAAATTTGAGAAACTAAAATATTTTTTAAAAATTAATTTAGTTCGAGTATAGTATTTAGAACTCAAATAAAGCTTTTTTTAATTCGAAGAATTAAAAAATATCTGTCAAAAACTTCAAAGACTAAAAATTAAACATTTTATTTATTTTGTAATCCTTTCTACTATATTTTAATATATAATTGTCACAAAAATTAACAAGTTATAAAAATAATATAAATTATTTTAAATTAAATATGTTACTGAAAAACTATTTATAAAAATAATGAGTTTTAAGAATTAATCAGAATAAATAAAATCTTTGGGTGTATATTTATAAAAACATAAGTGTTTAAAAATTAATTAGAGCAAAGTTAAAGTTTAAGGTATCTTTTGTAAAAGAAATAAAATTTTAAGGATAACCTAAAATTTAAAATATCTAAAAATTAGGAAGTTATTAAACACTCTTTTCTCTAAACCAACAGAATAAAAAAATATCCATAATTGTGTCTAAAATATTTCTCTAACTACTCATTCTCGCTCTATGTTAAATAATTTATAACCACAATTGAAGTTATAAAAATAACAACAAGACATTTAAAAAATTGTTTTAATTTATATAAAATTAAAGAGTATGATTCCTTATTTAATAAGTCCGGTTCATAATTTTATTTTTAATAAATTTAATTATCATAATATGATTTAAGACAATAGATTGAATTGAATCAAATTGCTTTATGATTTTCAGAAACAAATTGAATTAAACCAAATTGTTTTAAGGAAACAAACTGTTTTAACAAGTCCATATAACCCCAGTAATACACCAGTTTTTATTTATTTGACCATTTCAAACCTAGTTTACTGCTATTTAACAAGTGCTGAACCGATTTCAAACTGTTTATATATTTAACAAAAACACATATTTTCTATTTTGAATTTATTAACCTAAAACTTTTATAAATATATGTATATAAATAAGAAGATTAAACCATCTTTCTTAAAGTATAAAAACCAAAACTAAGTTTAACAAAAACTAAGCCTAACACATTTTATCTCAATATTAATTGTTCTCTTAGTTTTTGTTTCCCTGTTTGATTTGCATGTATATATACGTTTTTTTTTTTTTATCTGGATTTTACCTATTTTGTGTTATTTTACTTTTTAGAAGTGGAAGAGACCATGACAAAGATAATTCTCTCTTTAAGGTTTAGATATAGCTTGTAACACATCATAAAATCAGGTTATTCTTCTTTTGTTTTATTTTATTTTATTTTTTTGTTATTTCCTTCTAGAACTTTAAATATGGTTAGTTACGGACGTAATTGTTACTTGGAGTCAAAGACAACTAACTAGGATAATAAAAAAACAAAGAGTGAAAAAAAAAAAAAAGAATGTAAGTAATAAAATATGAATAAAAAGTTATACAATAATCTTGTAATAATTTAGAGTAGGTTTGAAAGACATTGACATGACTTGCCATGTTAGTTTTACCATGAAAGCCATTAATTGCTTTAAGGTTTTCTTATCCACAATATTTTTTTTTTTGTTAAATACATGTAATATAACATAATTAAGTGAATATTATATAAATATAAAACTGGAATTTAAATATATTCAATATACAAAAATACAATGTTACCTAATCATGTATTATCACCTATAATTCGTGTATTAGTTTTTATAATAATTACAATAAAATAAAAGATAGCATGATTTTTACTTAGTTGAATGTCTAATTATTTTCGTATAGTATTTATTATATGTCTCTTTTTCTTACACTTGCCGTATTTTTTTATGGTACTATTTTTTATTAAATTTTTCGCATATAATAAATTATATTCTTAATATAATAAAGAAATCATTTAATTGATATGATGTTTTATAATTGTTTTTTAATATTGTGTAAAAAATATAGACATGCATATTTATTAATATTAAATTATATTAATAAAGCATTATTATTTTAATACTGTATATTAATTATATTAATTATAAATACTCCAAGAATGAATAAAAAAAATGGTAATAATCCATTGGAGGTAACTGCTTTCAACTTCTCCTGAAATATCTCCACCCACAAAGGAGCAAGAGGGCAGGTGAGGATAGAATCAGTTTTCGAATTTTCCGCATAAAAGTTTTTCACAGTGTCTTCATTCTCACACACTCAACAAATCTACATCATCGTACTTTCTCCTCTTCTCTCTCTCGTGTCTATACTCTCTCAAAGATAAGGTAGATGCTACAGGAATCCTAAGATTCTTCTGTCTTTTTCACTGTTCTGTCTGTTATTACTTTCTACATGCACTTCAGCTTTAACTTTAACTGCTTGCATGCATGAACTACTGCACCATTTTTTTCTATTCTATGTTTATGTTTGTTTACGTTTCTACTAAAGTGAACTTTCTTCCATGTTGCAGAAGCTTGATACGTTATGATGGCGCTAAGCAAGTTTTTCAACTGGAACACTCTTCAAATTCCCGATTCAGAAGCAAGCACCTTTAACGAAGCCATGCCAGAAGAAGTGGCACCAAATATCCAGCATCTATTTCCCTACTCAGATGAAAGCTTGTTCCTTTCAAATACTCAGCTTTTTGAGAACTACGGCGACCCAAATGGCGGTTTTCTCTACCCTTCAGATATTCACTCTCCTTTCGATCCTTTTCTTTCACTCCCTCAGCATCATCACATCTTCCCAACTCATGATGAAGATTACAATCCTCTCCCGTGCTCAAAGCGCCAGAAGTTCTGCTACGAGGAACAACAAGCACTACATTCACAGGAGCTTACAATGCCATCCAATCATATAGATGGGTTTGTTAATTGTTACTCTTTTCAGTCAGAAGAGACACAACAACAATTGTTTTGTATGGGTGCTCAATGTGAGGAGAATGGTAAGGAAAGAATCATATCTCCACAGAGCATTGCGGCAAGAGAAAGAAGAAGAAAGATTACGAATAAAACTCAAGAGCTTGGTAAGTTGGTTCCTGGTGGAACAAAAATGAATACAGCTGAAATGCTTCATGCAGCTGCAAAGTATATTAAGTTTCTTCAAGTCCAAGTTGGAATGCTTGAACTGATGAACTCACCCGAGGTAACTTCACTCGACCTTCTAGACATTATTGTAATCAATGTTTTCCTGTTCCTCCATTTTTGTTTTATTAAACATCATTGTTTTTTTCTGCATGTAGTTAGTTATCTGTAGGTATGTGATACACTTTTTTGTATAAAAATTGTTTTATTGTGGAGAGATTTATTTTATTTTATTTTATTAGTGAGAAATTTAAGGAAACAGTTACACAAGAGATACTTGAAGAGCAAGAAATAAACATCAGTTTGTCATGTAACCGCTCTAAACAACATTGGAAGAGTTAAAAAGAATCCTTAAAATTAATGAAGTCTGGAACTTATACTCCAAAAGTGTATCTGAAAATTATCAAATCAATACTTTGAAGTTTTCATCTTTATTTCTTGTTTTTTAGCTGGCTCATATCTTACATTTTGGTAATTGTAGCATGAAGATACAGCAGCAGCAGCACCTGCTTCTGAAATTCTACACGCTCTGGTTGTTTCTCCCTTTGTTCAAGAGAAGTTGTATGCTGGGGAAAGGTGCATTTTGCCAAAAGAAACTGTCACCACTTTGACAAATCTTGAAGATATTCAATCAAAACCTACCATCCTTGAGGAACTTCAGCAGCTCATTGGAACAGATCTTAAGAAAGCAAAACAAGAATAAATTTTCACAGTCTGTTCATAGGCATTTGTTGTTGTTAGCATTTTTTTAGCTATGTCATTACTTTTGGTTTTTTATATTGTCAAAATTAGATTCATTTTGTAGGTAAGAAGTACAGTTTAGACTAGGTTAAATTCATTCTGCATGTAAGAATCAATTGTTGAGTTATATTGAATTCTTGTTCTCATCAAATTCTAAAGTCTCTTACAGGATCTTGAGTGTACACCAAATAATATTATCTGCTTCAGTTAGTAATTATAAATAATATAAATTATTTCATGTAAAGATAATATTATTTGTTTAAACATAAAAAAAATATTTGAAACAAAATTAGTGAATGATATAATCATAATATATATGTCTACCAAAAAATGATCTCTGTATCAGCAGAAAAAAATATATTTAAAATAAAAAAAAGTGTATATTGACATTAGAATTAATTAATTCTTTTAAAATTTATTACCATTTAATTGTTATAAATGTCAGCTATACAAATAAAATTTTATCCTCTTTTAAAGTTTCGATTCAGTTTTTTTAGTCTGGTAAAATTGACAGGTCAATCACAATTATAATACTGTTAGTGAGATTACGTTTTAGTTCAATAAAATTTAACAATATAAATATATATATAAATAAATATATATATATATATATATATATATATATATATATATATATATATAATATATAACTTGTCAATTTTATCCCGTCTTTAAATTGTGAATAATGGACTTTGCTATGTAACTTACATACCTTTGTACTCATTTATCAATTTTATAAAATTTCTAATTTAAGATAAACAATCATGGACACATAATGTTAATTTGTTGAATGGAATGTGTGTTTTCAGGTGAACACACTTAGATACCATTGATTTGGCAAATTCCATGGAAAGGTTTTCGTAATCACTTTTTGAGACCATTAACTATCTGTTAAAAACAACAATTAGTTAAACCAAGACGAAATTTCGTGGGACCTAGACACGAAACATAAAAATAGCACAACATATAACTTGAATTATTAAAACCTAATATAATTTGTAAGTATTTTTATTTATGAGAGAAAAAATTGAGAAGTAAAAGATAAAATAAACTTCTATAAAAAGATAAATTATCTTATAAAAATAAAAATTACAAAAAAGATCTTCTATAAATTAACTTATATATAAAGCAATTTTAATTTATGTAAAAACTAATTTCAAATTATAAAATAAATAAACTACTTTGCCTACCGTAAAATAAATTATACAACAATTTTTCTAGTACTCCGTATCGATGATATTATTCATTCCATTTTATAATTAAAGGATTTCAGAACTTCTTAGATATTAATAATAAACATTAACAGATTACAAAACAATTAAAATCAGCGAGCTTTTCAAAAGAAGCTAAAAGAGAACACTAAGCAAAATCAGACTGGTTTTCAACTTTTTGAAGAGCATGTGAATAATGGGCTGTGCTTCAAATATTTTGGGCCCTATAGCTGGACCATGTTCTTCTTCAGGGTATTTCTTCCTACACCTCGATACTTTTCTTTTTCACTTCATAAGTATAAAAATTCACTCTCCTAAATATAAAATTCTCATTTTACCCTTTTAAGATTGACCAATCCAAAAATTAAAATTATCTTCTTATTATATAATTCAAAAAAAGTTTTGGTACTTTAGAATTCAGAAGTCATTTCTGATTTTCAGATTATAAATATAAAAGTTACTTCTGATTTTTAAATTAGACAATTTGAATAGATTTTATCATCTAGTTGAAAAAAATCATCACTAACATTAAACTCCTCGTTAACGATGTTGTTGTCTTTTTTATCGTTGTAACTTTCAATAAAAGAATCCCAACTCATTTTTCAATAAAGAAAACAATAGAAGGAACGAGAGCGAGTTCGGGAGAAAAAAGTCATATAACTTCTAAATTAGAAGTTGTTTTTTATTTTCATATTACACTCTAAAAGTCATTTTGACTTCTAAATTGTATTATATAAAAATAGGTGAAAATTTTACATAAAAAAAAGTATGGAGATGCAGAAAGAAATGTACCTGACTTTATTTAGAGCACCTCCAATGAGGAACAGATTAAAATAATAATAAAATAATACTTTTTAAACGTTATTTCATATACACTTATTATTGATCTGCATCAATATATTTATATATAGTCAGACACACTTATTCATCAATCATAGATCTTTGACCAGATCAATTGTTAATTTATCGTATATGTGGTTTTCTCAAAGAGGACTGCATACTATTAAAATACTTTTTATTAATACAAATAATATAATCAAATTTCAAAAGCAATCTCTACTTGGTTTGATATACATATTTTATATTTTAAACAGTTTAAGATAGTTAGTTTGACCTGGGAATTTATAAGAGATAGTTGTGGATAATTTAAGGAGTATTTCATCCAATAATCAAATAATATATTTTTTCTTTTATATATTTTACCCATGTTTGCTTCGTCACCTTGATGTATCTCTTGGTTGTTAATTTTTCTATACAGATTTTTGTATTTTTATAATGGCATATAACTTTATTATTTTAAATCATTTCAATTAATTTTTTTCAATCCATGAATTTTAATTAAAAGGTTTCTAAATAGATGTCATAGGTCAGATTTCATGAGTTGGAGAAGCATGAGCTGGATAATCTTATTGATTTTTAATTTTTATTAAAATATGAATTAAAAAACCCTTTTCTGTTACTTTCAAAATTGTGAAAAAAAGTGTTTTAAAATTAAGGAAAAAAACTCAAATTTCTTTTATCCAAACATGTTGTTTCAAATATGTGATTGTAATTAAGAATAGAACTCTCACTTGCACATGAAATGGGATTTGCTCTTTATTTGGAACGACACATGTGATGAAAGGGAGAGAAAGCACACATAAAACGTGAACAAATTATTCTTTCTTAAACTTGGTAAAACGTAAATAGATAATAAAAAATTGAAAAATAAAGTGGATTCACCATTTGTGAGATATGTCCCTTTTTAAAAGAAAAAGAACGAAAACTAATTATGATATGCCAAAATGATCAGATTATTATAATAATAATAATAATAATAATAATAATAATAATAATAATAATAATAATTATTATTATTATTATTATTATTATTATTATTATTATTATTATTTACGTATATTTCATTTTTATTACCGGTTCTTATATTATTTTACATTAACACTAGTTTTTTTTAATAGTTTTTCATTTATTTCTTACGTTAAAATTATTTTTCATATTTTATCTTTTAAATTAATTTTTATAGTATTTAAAAACACGACATTTAATTTTCAATCTCGAGTACTCACGTTGTCATAACAATTATATTCGGGTAAATTTAACAAAATAACACACTTTACATTAAATTAAATGGTTGACATGTTTAATTGTTTACCAACAAATATTAGTTCAAGAGATACATATTCAGATCTTTAAGCAACTATATTTCAATTCAAAACAAGATTATTTACCATCAAAGATTATTGAAATCTTAAATTGGCCACAATTAAAAAAAAAATCATTTTGTATATAGTATTTTCCACGATTTTTTTATATATTATATAAAAAAATATTCTGAATAGATAGTTTATTTATGTATCATATACACGTTCAAATTAATTTATATAAAATCGTTTTAATTTAGTTAATAGTTTCGACATTATTTTGAATAAAAAATCTTTAGTGGTGTGCAGACAAAGTGACATTATATGCTACTCACATCAAGTGAAAGCAATAAAACAAAGTTTTTGTGTTTTTTTTTATCGTGTTTTAACATAAAAAAAAAAAATGTTTTTAAAACATCATAGAGAGTGAAAATATCCTTAATTTGATGTTGGACAAATTAGCATGTTGATGAAACAGCTGTGTAAACAGTTCCCTGTCCCTGTCTCTATCATTTTTGCTTTTTCCTTATCTGGTTGCAACCTTGTTCTTCGGCTTTGGTCAAGTAAATTAAATAACTTTCTCATTCATTTTCCTTTTTCAGATTCCTGAACTTTTATAGCTCCACAAGTTTAATTGATCATCTTAATGGATAAATTAGGTCAACCAAATAATTGGGTCAACCATTTAGGAGTGGGCAATTGCACACTTCATTACGTTTTTTCCCTTTTGGTATATGATTTTTAAATTATTATTTGAATTTAATTTTACTTTAATTTATATAAGATATAGATTTTGACATTTGTCAATTTGTATTATTTTCGATGTTGGTTAGAAATCTAGTGTTACGTAGTTCTAGTATATATATGTTTAAGTCGCTACACTTTTTAATTAATTTATTACAGAATTAATTGATTTTTAACATTACTATTTTATTGTGAATTTGTTATTGTAACTAAATAATGTTTGATAACAATTAATGTAAATTCAAATCGTAAAAGTTTTGTTTGATTAAAACTAATTAATAAATTTCAATTGAATTAAGTTTTTTTATTAGTTTGAATAATTTTTTTATTCAAAATTAAATCAAACCGCACAGCTAATACGGGGTCCAAAAAAAATATTAAGTTTGATATTTAAGAAAATTATATTTTATTTTGTAGATTATTACCGAGACAACAATAAATATTGACAATATACAATGTCACGCGCATTGATGAAAAAACTATAAAAGGTATTTTTAATTTTAATTTGTTTTATTTTTTATGATATGGATTTATATATTAAAATTGAAATTTTTATATACAAGGAATCTTACTTATTATTTTGTCATGATCCACAAAAGTTTAAGAACAATCCTATATACAAGTGGTAAGGCTATTTTGTATTTAAAGTTCTGAATGTGACTTTTGAAAAATGGAAAATCCAAGAAAAATTTTAAATCAACTTCTCTAAAATCAAAATTAACTCTTGTACAAGTTAATTATAAAAGTTATCTTATTTAGTTTCTTTAAATTTTTTAATTTTTTCAGTTATGAAGTAACTTATTTAACTTTTTTCTTCTTCCGTCATTATTTATGTGCTAGTGTGGTAAAGCATAACCTTATACTTATTTTTATTATTTCCATAGGTATATGTCAAAAGAAAGAAAAAAGAGAGTATAAAATGTAAGTTTTGTAATTGATTTATTTTTAAAAAATAATATTATAAAAAAATAATGATTTTAGAATGTTTTTATCTTTGTTTTACACAAAATTATTTTTATAGGAATATGAAAATTTAAATATTTTGAGTTTATTTTTTTTACTACCGATAAACAAATATATTATTACTTTTATTAAATCACTCAATGTGCTACATAATTAAAGTTTCTTGTAAAAATATCATATTACTCTGAGTTTAAAAAAAAATTAGAGAAATATATTTTAGATTTTTTTTACCAGCGAAACATTTTTAATTATTTATATAAATAATGATTCTCAAATAATAATAATAAGAAAAACTCCCTTTGTATTAAACATTTCGTAACCCTTAAGCATCCATGTCTGCAAAGCCTTGGTGCATATATTTATTTACTTATTTGTCGTAAGCACTCTAATCAACCAAGGACAAATAAAGTTGGTGTTTATAAGCATTATTTTTTATAGAGCATAATAACGAATTTTTTCTTAAAAATTCATGAAACTGCCCGAAAGTTTTTTTAAAATGTTAATATGAACACTTTAATATGTAAAAGGAAATTTGAAGAAAAACACTAACATGTCAATTTATCAAAAATTAAAACGTAGAAATAATTGGCAGATAAATTTACTCGTTTTAAGAGATAACTGTAAAAAAATTGCTCTAAAAGGAATAAATTAAGAATACCCAACTGTGGCCACTCTCTAAAATTTTATATAGTTATTTATAACTGTTTGGATGAAATTTAGTAAAAGAAAGTAATGGAAAATATTATTTAATAAAAAAATGGTAAAATATTTATTTATTTTGTTTAACAATTTAAATCGTTTCCAATTTAACTTAATTAAAAAGATAAATAAAATATTTTATTAAACTTATTACTAAGATTCGAACAAAAAAGGATTCCTTTTTATTTTAAGAAATACACCAATGAGCACTTCGAGTTATGACTATAATATTCAGATTTTGAAATAAAATAACGTTCTATCTATAAAAATTGAAATATTTTGAAAAAAAAAAGTTTTTTTTTCAAAATATTTCAATCAGTACACCAAATAAACAATTCTGAAACTTTTAGTGTAATTTTATTTCTAGTTAAGTCCAATTCTCATACCTTATAAAAAAACTAAAAATAGTGATAAAAAAATAATTTTGATAAAACTTTCTGGATGATTTTGGCATATGCTTGCTTGTCTATGTTGTCGCTGAGTTAGACACTCGTGTATGTTATAAATCGTGTATTGTGATAAAATGGTAGATTTGATATCGTTTTTCACTACAATTTTTTTTTAATTTATTTATAGATTATTATATATAATTATTAGTAAATTTAGTATTATCAATGGATTTATTATATAAGATCTTACGTACAGATTTTATAAATAAATAACTATAGTTTTATAAGTAATTATATACGGATTCTAATCTATATATTATAATGATAGAAAATATAATAACATTGATAATAATAATAATAATAAATATTTTTAAAAAAATATTTTGTAGTTACATATAAATTTAATCTATAGGTAAAATCTGTATGTGATTACTTATAAAAAAAATCTGTAAATAAAAATCTAAATGTAATATTTATATGTAAATTACCTACGTCTAAATTACATACAAATTTTTGTGTATATATAATTCATAGAATTTTGAATTACATACGAATTTTATTTATTATATATAAATTTTTATCATTGGTAAATATGATTTTGCTTGTATTTAAATTTTTATTATAGTTAACATGTCTTTGTTGTAACTTTATGTTCTTTATTGAAAGGAGAATAAAATGAAAGTCTAATGTTTTACTTTATTCCTTTCTCTTTTCCTCTCTCGCGTCTTTTTTTATATGGTATCACAAACTATTTTTTTTCTCATAACTACCTTTGTTTTTTCAACGTTATAATCTCAATTCTCTAAATCACATTTTTTTGCTATTACATACAAATATCATATCAACCTAAAATTAGACTATGACAACTATCCAACTTAAAAATAATAGATGTTAACCTGAGGTCTCAACCTATCTCATTTTTTTTATTATACAAAAGTTCTACTACATTTTCTTCCTAAGATTATTTAGGGCCTCAAACAGGCTTCACGATTATAGTTTTATAAGCTTAATTATACTCTTTAACAACTCAGATTTTAAGCTACAAAGATTGATCTCTCTATTTTTTAACTTATTTTAAGCTTGGTGATAAAGAAAATTGTTTGCATTTGTTGCAGCAGATAAATATCAATAAATATAAATAAATAAATAAAATTAATTAACATGTATATAAAAGAAAGGTAACAGGGTGAGTGTCGCAGAGGAAGAAGGAAAAAAGAAAAAGGAGAGAAGAGAGAAAATTTCTAACCTCCTTCGTTAAATTTATTTCAATTACTTAATATACCTTCGATCCATTTATTATTTAATTTATTTTTAATAATAATTCATTATTATTTAAATTATTTTAATGATATATTAATTTATTATTTTTACTTTTATTATTTTATTCATTTTCAATTATACATTATTATTATTATTTAATTTATTTCCAATCATGAACTGATTCCATTTATCTATTTTGATTATTTAATTTTTATATATAACTTTGTTTAATTAAAGATATGTAACCACCTTTTCAATTTCCTAAAATAACATAAATTTCCTTTTTTCTGGACATTTCATTCGACCTAATTTCACCACTTTAAGTTTCGTGTCCAAAATCTCCTTCAATACTTTTGTTGTGCCTCAAAGTTACAACTATAGCCTTTTCCCCTTCGCCAAAGAAAAAGCGATTGATCACTAAGCTTACGCTAATTTGTAACTAAATTCTTTGGCTCACCATACCTTAAACCAAACCTCCAATAGCACTAAAGTTCCTTAAAAAAATTCAAATGATTGACTGTGCATATATTTATTAAAAAAAAAATGCACTTTACAATAGACTATTTTCTCTTTTTCTTTTGCGATGTATTATTCCTTTTCTCCTTTTCTTTTGCACCCTCTTTCGTTATTTATTGCCCCCCTTTGTATGATTGCCCCACACCACAGTTTTCACCCTCAAAAACACGCCCACGTATTTAAAAAAATTAAATTTGATTTTAATTGGACTAACAATATAATAAATATAATAAATTCAGAAAAAAAAAATACTTGATAATATTGGAGTGGGTAGGGTGAGTGATAGTTTTTTCATTGTTTTGAGCATAATCCAGCTGTGTTGCCACTTCACACAGCTGTCAAGGTTGGCTTCTGCAATCCTTTTCCTACTTTGTATTCATACTTAGTTCCTCTTCCTTCTCCTCACACTTTTGGATGCATCCAATTCCACATATCACCATCTATCAAACCCAAACTTGACGGTGAGGCACTTCACTAAAGATTTTTTTTTGCCTCTTGGAATCATAATAATTCCCCTCTTGTAGTTTTCTCTCAATCCAAAAACAAATCAACCCTTCTCTATTCTTGCAATAGTTTCCCCTCCCAATAATGCAACCAAGTGAGACCCATAACATAGACATAAACTATGTGATGCAATGCTACATCATACATGACAATCAAAATCTCCTCCAGTGACACGACATAATGAATAGACATTCTACATTCGTGTATTTTGAGACTCAATTAACTGAGATCGCCAAACAAATATCCATAGAAATAATATATCAACAAAATATACGAATCAACCTAAAAAAATAGCAATTAATGATGCCCTTTTGCTCACATGGTTTGACCTAAACCCCCCGCCGCCAAATTTTTACAAACAGTCCTCGAAATGAGAAATCATACTTCACCCGCACCAGTTACAACCAGAACAATACTAGAAACTTGTTTTGCATCGTTTTGCAATGGGTGGCCCAACTTTAGGCAAATGCTTTTTCATTCTCTAATTAATGTTACCCCACTTTACACTTTCTATTATGGTCTGAAATCTCAACTTTCTTTTGGGTTAGGCACTGATTATGTGTTATCTGGACATAGAAATAAAGAAAACCATCCCCATATGGATACATTTCTCGATGCTTCCAACACCCTTTTGAGTTTTCTTTACCAAATTTCCTTCACCACTCCCTCACACAAAGCCAAATCTCTCTCTCTCTCTCTCTTCCGTGTATGCTCCCCCACTTTCATATTCCCACAGTATTATTATCACTTACCACCTTCTCTTCATACCTCACAACTATAAATACCTCCTCTTCATGCTTCTCATTACAAGCATCATTCACACATTTCCAACTAAACTCCATAGTTCCTTTTAACCATGGCTCTTTCTAAGTTCATAGTTGCTTCCCTTCTCATCTCCTTTCTCGTGCTTCATCTCGTTGATGCTCAGGTATAAAAATTTTGCTTATTTGCCTTTCTTTTTTTATGGATCATATCATATACCAATATGAACCAAGATTAGGTTGTTTTTCATGATTTGTTTCAACTGGGGTCAAGTAACTGATTTATGTATGGTTTTGGAGAACAGCAAGTGAAAGCACAGACTCAGAATTCTCTTCTTCAACAGATAGGTATATATATATATATATATATATATACACTAATTAAACCTTCCTATACACATTTTTTTTCATTAACTAATTTGAAATTGAGTTTAGTATATGAATGTATATTTTGATGTTCAGATTGTAAGGCAGCATGTGCTGCGAGGTGCCGTTTATCATCTCGTCCACGTCTCTGCCAAAGAGCTTGTGGAACTTGTTGTAAACGCTGCAACTGCGTACCACCTGGTACTTCTGGAAACCAAGAAGCATGTCCCTGCTATGCGAGCTTAACTACACGTGGTGGCAAACGCAAGTGTCCTTAGAGTTCATGCATAAATTTCATATTATATCATATCATCAAATAATCACAATACTTATAATCTGCTATTGAGTGGAGTGTGAAAGAATAATGATGTGAATTCTGATTACTTTTCATGAAAGTGTACTTGTCTTCTTGTAATGTTTCATCGTTTATATATAAGAGTTATTATTTTATGCTTTCATCATTTTATATTTATATTGATAATAATTTTATCTATGATACCATCTTCTGGTATTTGACTTTGTATCTAATGTTCAACTTTTCAAATTATGTTGTTCATAGCTGGCTAAATTCAGCATAATAGAAGGTGTGTTTAAAAATAAAAAGTTGTTATTGTAGAACTTGTCACTAGCGTTATTTATTTGTATACTTTCAAAACCACAAACATAGATCAAATGCTAAAGGAATAGGAAAGCATTTCTTACGCGTTTGAATAAAAATTGTTGTAATTATTATCATTGAAAATATATGACTAGGTTTAAGAAAAATTTTACTCACGTGTGTATATACTATGACTATAATTTCTATTATAAATAGATAATAAAAATAACAAAGATTTGTTGAAAAACAATTTAGCTTCATCCTAAAAATAAAAAAAATACGAACTAAATTTAAAAAAAAAAAAAGAGTAAAATATGCTTAAAGCTTAAAAAAAAAATAACATACGTCACAAATAGCAATCGGTGATGATGTTGACTGCTGCTGACTCACACATGCAAGCAGCCAAAACTAGGTTTTTTGTGCGCATGGCAATTACACATGTAGCATTTCCGAACACCTATGGCTATAACATTTGTTTTTTTTTTATATTATCAGCTATTTATATGACTTAAATAATATATAAAAAATAATTTGTCTTATCTTTCACCAGCTTTTGTCAAAAAAATCTGACTAGTTTTCTGGGATCGTATATCCCGAGAATATTTTTCTCATTTCAATAATACTTAAAAACAATTTTATATGGATTTTGTATATATTAAAGTGAATAAGATATGTAAGCAGATAAAACATTTGATTTAAAATTATGCTATCATATGAAGAAAATTAACGTTAAACATAATTAGTGTAAGCAACACTAAGAGTCAAAAGATAATATTATTCAATAAATAATGTTTGTTTCGCATTGTAAATGCAATAGATTAAAGATATTAAAACATTAATATTAATATATTATAGTATATTTTTAAAGGTTGACTTTATGTATTAATCATTAAACTTATGTTAATTTATTACTAATTGTTGAATTAAATTTTAATTAAGAAAATTAATATTAATTAAGTTTTCATCAAATGAAATATATTTTTAATATTAATTTTATTTCCATTGTTGCTAACTATAATTCTTTCGAAAAAATCTCGTGTAATATTTTTATTTTTAATAAATATAAAGAATTTTATATAAACTAGACCCACGTTAATTTTATTTGTTTTTAATATTTATTTTAATTAATATCTTTTAGTTGACACTAATTTAATACTAACATAATTATTTTTATTTATTAAATTTTAAAAAAAAATCAACATCTGTATTAGTATTCAATACTAATTGGATTTTATTACGAGTCCAGTGTTATCATAAATATTTTTATTTAATAAAATATATATTTTATACAATATAAAATTAACTTTAAAAGTAGTTTTACTCTTTTTAATTTAAAAAAAATAAACTTTGTGTTGTGTTAATCGAATTTAATAACATTAGATTTTAATCAACAACATTGGATACAAGTTAATTTTATCTTATGTTTAGTCTATTAAATAATAATGGATTTTGGTATAATAGTTAAGTAACGTCTACCAATAATTGATTAACTTTTTTTGTAAAAATTTCAGTTCACTTATAAATATGTATAGTGCTAAAACAATAGCAAGTTAACTTTGACTTGTCTTGATGGACATATATAATTAACTGTTTTATAAATAAGTTTTTCTTTTTTTAATTTAATAGTTGATGTCATGTAGATGAATTGAACTATAATATTATAAAATTAATTGTATCATGTAGAAATTATAATCATAATATTTTTAAATGTACTTATTTACGTAAGATTTCATAGAAATATTTTTATATAATCATATAATAAAATAAAGTGTTTTTATAGACTTATTGAAGAGTCAAATCAACTATGAAATATAATAATGTAGATTTAAAAATAAAACAGAAAATAAAAAAAATAAAATAAAAAATAATAAGCTATAAAGTTTTAAAAAAATATATATTCATAAATTAAATTTCTGTCTCAACCAAATTATAACAAATTAAACTTTTATAATTTATTTTATATATTATATTATCATTATCACATCTTTATGATAACTTATATAATATATATCTTGACTTAAATACAATGAAATTTAACTTTCTACTTTCGAAGAACTCGTATATTGAGTTAGACTAATAGATTTGATGCTATCATATATTATTTAATCTGTTCTGATAATTTTTATTTCAAACTTCTGATACACTATGTTTTAATCAATTTTTATTTCAAATATCATATAGAGTTGTCATATATATATAATTAATCCATATATCATATTCTAATCATCTCATATTTCAAACTTTGAAAATATTTAACTACTATGTTTTTTATTTTTATTTCTTTTCGTTTTTCTTTAACAAAAATTACAAATTACTTATTTTGTGAGCCTATTCTTAAATATACCATTTTAATAGATGACGTACTTCCTAACTTATTTTTTCTATAGTGTCATGTTTATTGTGCTAATACGGGGAGGAATCTTTCCAAACCAGCATTTTGTCACATGAAATTATTATTATTACTATCATTATATTTTTTGTTTTAATTTAAAATAAATTTGTATGTCTTAATTTTTTTATGGTTTTGTTAATTATTATTATATAATTCTTATTATTATTATTTTTTTAATGGTTAAACATAACAAATATAATGTCACATAATTAAAAAATATTGCTCCGAAAAATCACTTTTTATTTTTCGATTCCATTTCCAAAGAACTAGAAAAAAAATAAAAAAAATTAAATTTTTAACTTTTATAGTTCTAAAGGTTTTCAGTGAAAAAATTCAAATTGTTTCTAAATATGGTAATAGAAAAAACAAAATAGATCATCAAAAGTATTCTGAAAGTGTTAAAAAAAATATAGTATTGGCAAAAAAAAAAAATAAACCAATGAGAAATACGATCTTAATTAATATATTTAATTAAAATTGTAAGCATGTCACTTATAGTTGACCAGCCTTAATTTGTCTATAATAAATAAATATTTTTTTCTCATTTTAGACATTAATGTAAAAAAATACACCAGAATGAAAAAAAAAACCCTCCAAATATTACACTACATAAATGATCATAACTTCAAAATTTGTATAAATATTACATAAATAACTTACAAACTTTAAGATAATAAAAGCAATATCAATTTATCAACTCTAATTATACAATAGGATATATAACGTAACACTCCGACAAGTTTACAATAAAAAAATAATATACCAAAGTTTAGAAAATAAGGAAACTACAAAGTTGATTTGATACAGTCAACATAATTCTTTGATTCTCAACAAAAGTTGAAAACATTATTTGTAAATGAAAACAACTCTGAAATTTAGATATTATAATAGTATAAATTGTATAAAGTAATGAGATCAAAACTCTATTTATAGAATTTAAAAAATTTTCTTTAAAAAAAAGTTTATGTGAATTCAGTCAGTTATTTCAAGTATTTTCTTGTTTAAATTTAATAAACAATTATAACATTTTTCGGTTTTAATTGACTATAATACATATTAATGTTAATTGATTAAATCTGCTTTATATTTAATATTAAAAAAAAATCAACCTTACAATATTTTAATCAGTTAATTTCTAAACATATTGAAACACTCTATATTTAATTTAATTAATTACTTAAAAACTTAATCAGTTATCATAGTTAATTTTTTTTCTCACGTCTTCAATTTAAAAAATATATTCCATTAATTAATTATAATATAAGTTGTGTGGTGAGTTAAAATCTTACAATATCTTATACAAAATATACAATACAATAAAAGTTAAAATACTCATAACATCTTGAACATCTATGTTTTTTTATATAATCGTAATATCTCTTTAAATCCAACAAACTCTTTTGAAAACATTATCTTTTTAATTTTTAATTTTTAATTTATATGAATTAATTTTCTCTTACGAAGATGTTCAATAAATCCTCTTATAATAGTTTGATAAAATGAAATGAAGATGTTAAAATGAGTTTACTTACCTTTACAAAATCATCTCTACTTGCATAAAGAATAATCAAACTCCTACATAAAATTATTAGGTCAGACATAGATTGGGCCAACCATTCAATTAGCGAAATTAGCACAAAGAAAACATATAAACCACACATCATCGTTCCAAACCCTATTTTTTTATTATCCTTATTATTAATATTATAATATTGTTATTTATTATCCTTATTATTAATATTATTATTATTATAAAATTTTTATATTATTATTAATATTATTATATTAATAATACAGATATTTTTATTATAATAATAATAAACCTATTCTTATTATTACTATTATTAATGTTATAATTATTTTATTATAATAATATTAATATTGTTATTATTATATTATAATTATAAATACTATTATGATTATTATAAAATTGTTACCATTATTATTATTATTATTTTAATATGATTATTATCATCTCACATTTATAAATATCTTCTCTTGTTCACATTCAAAGTACTTTACACATTTCTAACTAAACTCCATAGTCTCCTATCAACATGCACTTATCATACACATTTCTAACTAAACTCCATAATCCCCTATCAGCATGCACTTATCAGCATGTTACAGTGCACATGACAAACTCTAAACCCACTTAAAAGGAGTATTTTGTAACTTCCAAAGTTAAGGGTATTTCGTAATTTTATATAAGAGTTATTTCGTAATTTCGAATTTCATCCCTTAAAATTCTTTCAAATCTTTTTCAGATGAGTGAAGATTTAGTCTTGCAAATCTCTCCTAATTCATCCTCCCAAATCAGGTCAACCAAACAACCTTCATATACTCAAATCCATCTTCTTTAAAAATAAATATCCTCAAATCAGATCAACCAAACACAACCTTAGTGATAACTCTTTCTAAACTCATAGTTGCTTGCTTTCTTGCCTCACTTCTTTTCATCTCGTTGATGCCCAGGTATAAAGATTTTGCCTTTTTGGCTTTCTTTGTTTATGGATCATATCATATGACAATATGAACCAAAGTTAGGTTGGTTTTGTTGATTTGTTTCAACTGGGGTCAACTAACTGATTTATGCATGGTTTTGGGGAACTGCAGGAGCAAGCAAAAGCACCTCAGGGTTCCACCATCATCACCGAGCAAATTGGTATATATATATATATATATACTATTAAACCTCTTATACACATTTATTTGTTTAACTAATTTGAAATTGAATTTAGTATATGAATGAATGAATATTTTTTATATTGTTCAGACTGTAAGGCAGCATGTGCTGTGAGGTGTCATTTATCATCTCATCCAAATAACTGCGAAAGAGCTTGTGGAACTTGTTGTGAAAAGTGAAACTGCGTACCACCTGGTACTTCTGGGAACCAAGCAGTGTGTCCCTGCTATGCTAGCTTAACTACTCGTGAGGGCAAACCCAAGTGCCCTTAGACTTCATGCATAAATTTCATATCATAAAATAATCACAATACTTATGATGTGCTAGTGAGTGAAGTGTCAAAGGATAATGATGTCAAATTCTGATTCTTTTCCCTTAAGGTGTCCTTGCCTTCCTTGTAATGTTTCAAGGCTTAAATCAATAAGAATTATTATTTTATCACTTCCTCATTTTATTGATAATAATTTCATCTATCATGTACCATTGTATTGTTCTTAGATGGCTAAATTCAACATAATAATAAAAGATGTATTTAAAAATAAAAAGTTGTTATTATAGAATTCCTTACTCATTTATACACCGTCAAAATCACATACATGAGGCAAATGTTAAAGGAGTATGCAAACATTTCTTACAAGTTTGAATAAAAATTGTTCTAATTATGTAGACAATGTATGACTAGTTTTAAGAAAATTTTTACACACGTGTATATACTATGAATATAATTTTCTATTATAAATAGATAATAAAAAAATTGTTGAAAAAGCGTTGAATTATTTTCCTAAAGTAAACCTGATTATGTTTTTTTAATCTTTTGAATTTGGTATATATGTAATTTTTATTCTTCCAAGTTTGTAATATATTTAATTTGATATATAAAGTATATATGTAAGTTTGGTCAAAAGGGGATTGGACCTCTCAAAATTCTAAAATTCTATCATTTTTTAAAATGTAAACAGTGAAAGTTATTCGAATTGAGCTAACGAAGTCTTTGACCAATATTTAAAGGGTATTAGACCTCTTAAAATTTGAAAAATTCTATCACTATTATTTTTTACTTTTTTGTTATTTTTCGTCCATATTTTTATATTGTAGTCTTTTATTTCACATATCTATATTTATAGAAAATTCTTAATTCTTTTGTGGTGTTTTCTTATATCGATTAGAGATTTATCAACTTATTAATTTTTTTTTTAAAAATAAGACTTTTTATATCGGTTATAAGTTACCACCAATATAATAAAAGACATTTTACATCGGTTGTTTACAATCAGCATAAAAAGTTCTTTATTATATTGGTTGTAAGTTACAACTAACATAAAAAGTCTTCTATTAGATCGGTTTCAATTTCAACCGATGTAATAAGTCTCATATTTTTATCTTTTTGAGTGTTCTATTATTTCATTTTATTTATAACCATGTTATAAATGTATCTTTTACATCAATTAAAAAATTAGACATAAACCCTCATAACTTTTTAAAATCTACATATAAATCCTTTCAGAATCTATATAAAATCTTATTTTTTTTTCTAACTAAAGTGTAATCAAAGTATAGAAAAAGTACGGTGTGTAGGAAATAATCTAAGCATGGCAAGTTGATATGGACCCCATTAAGAAGATCAAAGAAAGGGATATAGCCATGTTGAGCTGCATCTTAGAAGGGAAGGAAATTCAGCTTATCAAATTATATCAGAAGAAAAAGAAAAAGACTTATAATGATATTTTTGCAGGCAAAAATAAGTAAGTTGCTTGCCAAGGCAATACAACTTTCCCTTAACGTGGAAGTGAACAAAGACATATGAGGACGAATTTTTTTAATAAATATTTTAAAAAATAAACTGGATTTAAAAAAAAAAATTCATAGAAATTATTTTATATTATTTATCTAAACTTTTTATTTTTAACTTATGCACAAATTAATTTTATTTCAAGGAAATTTTTATATTTCTCTCTTTTAAAATTATTATAAGGAAGTATATTCTAAATTCCTAAACCTTTCGGTATAGCTAGCTAAAAATTCATCATTTACACTTTTTTTATTAAAAAAATAAAAACTTTTTCTTCATTATCTTTAAGATTTTTCAAAATCAATCCGCGTAAACAATCGTCGTTTTTCAGGATATTCTTTTCTTTATTAAAAGGCATTTAGGTTGGAAGAAGTTGTTTGTTAGTGAGGTTGACAAAAACCTGCACCAGTTATGGTTCTTAACATTTCTATAGCAACATGATGATGGTTACTTCATCCTCCCTCATCCTATAAATAATGCTTTCACACAACACTCCACCTGTTCCCCATGTTTTTTTTTTTTTTTCCTTAA
>Ga0209489_103046_pt1 | contig 33217 bp, 7 predicted proteins | sample SiratrowhiteBW_FD_187527 | JGI IMG/M metagenome (GOLD analysis project Ga0209489, IMG submission 187527) | Root nodule microbial communities of legume samples collected from California, USA - Siratro white BW (SPAdes) (version 2) | ecosystem: Host-associated > Plants > Roots > Nodule | place: USA...
CTTTCTTTATATTTTATATATATATATATATATATATATATTGAAGTTTATCAATTTATTATTCTTATATGAAAAAACTAATTAAAAACCAAAATTTAGATAAACCGAATACATTTAAGATTGACTTTACATCTCAAGATAAACTAACTAAATACATTTCTTACAATATCGACTTTAAATCAAGCACATAAAAAAAAATTATATCTTTAGTTTCACTATTTTTTACAAAATATACCATTTCTTAAAACCATTTTTATTAACTTTCCTAAGTTTAAACAAAGGATAGTCTGCTTGTCATGTAAGCAGAACCACTACTTGTGTAATGAATTAAGTTTAACATAAAAGTAATTGACACACTATTTTTGGATAAATAAACTCCCATTTTTGTTCGTACGACACATGTTAATTTTACAAGCATATTTTTGGGTGGATCATGTTAGTGTTTTATTTTTTATATTTTTGTAAATCTGAAGTATTCATTATTAAGAATTAGAGAGTAATTCTGTGATCACACGTTTAAATAGTATAATTATCTATTCCTAACACTGCCATACACTTTATGAAAGACTAATGTGATTAAAAATTAAAACAGGGATATTTTGTTTTTCAGTGTGGGGAATAATAGTAGAACCCAAAGTCTCTCTCCTTTTGAGTTTATCTAGGGAAGTTTAATCCTTTGAAAAAACCTTATCTGATCTTAGCCTGATCCCTGTGTGAAGCAGGAGGGCGATGGACGAAGCATCATGGGAGCAGAGGCTGCAAGCCTTAACCCACATCTTAACGAGCCCCACAACCACCCCATCCCTCCACTCCCAATACTTCATTGCCAACCAAATCCCCTGCTACCTCAACTGGGACTACCCTCCCTTTCTCTGCTCCGACCCCAACCTTCTCAGAACATGGCTCTGCTCATTCTTCCTCAAAAGGCTCTTCGGAACTGCACCTCCTAAAACCTCTTGGAGATCCAAGTGCCCCTTCCATCAACCCCAACCCTTGATTCTCGCAGAGGGAGTCCCGGAGCCCCACTGGGGACCCCAAGAAAGAAGAGATTATGTTAGGAAGAGAATGGCCAGGAAACTTCGCAAAAATGTTAACCCCGTTTTGCACATTGTAATACCAAATCTTTTGCTGTTGTCGCTTATGATTTGGAACCCATTTCAATCTCTAGATTGATCCTTTCTTTCACACTGTTATGTTTCCATGCTACAATATAATTATTCTCGGTGAAATCAGTCTTCTAACTCAGAACAGATTGTGATTTTCACATATTTTACTGTATCTCTTGATAACTAAATTGTTGGGTCGAGTAGTTAATATAAAGAACTATACAAAGTTGATTCATAGATAAGCGTGTCTTTGTAAGTTATGTCTTACCATTTCACACATGTCCAGATAATGTAGAGGAGACAAGTAGCCACAGAAATCATTGCAACATGATGACATATTATGTAATGGAGCAAAATGATGTTGTGATACATTCTGGTACCTCAACACTAAACAAACAAGATGAAGCGGAGGGAAGAAAACACTTCCTTCTCATATTCACATTTAGACTTCATAGGGGACTTAGGGAATCCTAGTCCCCATATCAAGTGCTGTGAATAAGGCACACAAAAAAATCGAACTCTTTCAAAATGAAAACGTGCTTCTCTTGGACTAACGCCTCTAATTGAAATGGAATGTGTTTTCCTTAGTCAACTTTGTCCCTTTTCAATTTCTTTTTATTTTCTTCTGGAAAAACCGGTTAGAAAAAGTATGTTTACGCCAATTACGCAATCGTTTCAGGACCATCTCATACAAGCAAGAAAATTTACAAAGAACAAAATAAGCTATTCAATCACTGACCAAGTCTTAGTACCAGCTTTTCTGTCTCCTGATAAAGTTGGATTGAATTTGCTTGCAACAAAAATAATAAACTCTAACCACATCTATCAATTTGTACAAAGAGTGGACTCTAACCACATTTATTAATTTTTACAACCTTCAATCATTATCAATTTTAACTCTTTAAACCACATCAACAACTTCTGTACAGTAACCTCAAACCAATTTTTTCTCCAGAATTTAAGGAAAGCCACTTCACTTTTTTTTTTTTCTTTGTAAATAAAAATCGATTGTAGGTGCATCTTCTTTCCACCATTGTGGGGTGTGTAATAAACAAATGAAAAATAAACAAGATCTCAGATCTACATAGAAACCTCCATGCCACAGTTTTCTCACTTTCAGATTGTTCATCCCACTCTTTCTTTGCGTTTTCTTTGCGTGTATGTTGCGTATGATGCTCTCCTAATTGCTTTAACTATTTGACAGAAATGTAATTGCCTTCACCCATAAAATAAAATAAAAAACTCTGATTTGGAATCTATCCTCATATCTTGAGACTTTCACTTATTATATGAAAGATTTTGGCAACCTATTCAAGACTTTTGTTTCTGGTTTCAGGTTAATGCAACCAATTCAGTTACATGTAGATCCCACCTTGCCCCATTCCTTCATTACATTTACCTACATCAAGAAAATTTAGTAACATCACCCTCCCTAATTATTTCATATTTGTGGCCCAAAGTAGTTGTTGGCATGTATGACACACAATTGCACCCTAAAATGGGTTAGAACAGGTTAGTAACTCAACAAACCTAACAAAAGAAAATTGTACTCCATCACATCTTACACCTGACACATTCACAAAGTGGCCTGTATCTTATCAGCTCCATGTACTTGGATTTAAAGAATGATCTGAATTAGTAAAAATTTATTTAGGCCAAGACCATCTTGTTTTGTTACATTTTGGAATGATAATACAACAATAATTAATTCAAGCTTATTTCATTGATAAAAGGTCTTCATTCCTAATAGTAAGCGAAATCATTAATTTTAAGGTTTACTTAACAGCAACCTAATTAGTAGTTACAGTGTGATGATGTATTAATCTCATTTTCTATTAAGAAATATTTCTTCTGTCCAATTGTACAATGCAATGGTCTGAAACACTGTCAAAGTTTGATTGAGCAACTTGCAACTTAGATTTCAGCACCTAGTGCACTCTTTTCAGAGAAATTTTGAAGTTACTTGCTAGTAGTCCTCTTCAAAAATGCTAAAAAAGTCAAATATTTTAACTATTCCATCAAAGATTTGGAAGTGTAAGTCAAATTCAGTTATAATTTTTAAATGGCCAAAACCAAAAGAATTAAAAGTCTAACTCAGTTACAGACCCTGCAGAGTATGTATGTATGTATGCACATTCACAAAGAAAGATTGAACAAACCTTACTTTTGGACAGTCACTCTCAACATAGACAAAGCATGGAAGGCACATGCACTACGCACCAAATGTTATTATTTTCGTGTCCTACCAACTCCTCAATCCACGCAAAATTACTCGCCAAGGCCTTTCCTTGTCTCCTTCTTGTTTCATTCTTTCCTTGTCCCCTATCGTCTTCCAAACTTTAACTCTTTTGGAACATTATCACATATATAAATATTTTATTCATTTTACAAATGACTTTTATTTTGGACTGAACCGTAATCAATCACCGTATTTTCTTTGGTGGGAATACTATGATCCATGGAGTTATGATATATGATGACTAATGTCCAAAATGACTAAATGTGAAAGCTAACTAGGAATCTATTTAACACTAATCAATAGGTCAGGTCTACCACGCGTAACCATTTATTTAATCACATTTATTTCCTTTAAATGAGTTAAAGGAAGGACCTCAAGAATAAATATCTAAACTCTTCAAAATGAGATGTATTTTTATGTATGAACATAAAGGTATAACTACAAGTTAAAAAAAAAATCATAAGATTGCACATCAATAATTTTATAATGTATTATATATATTTTACATGTATGTTGTCTGTACATAATCTATGAATAAAATACCATGATTTAGGACCAAAATCTTAACCAAGTGGATAGAGTTCGGTTGCATCGTTTTAGCCACACTGTTTTGACAACTGATAGCACCATCAATACACTTTATGGACCTCTCTGGATATGAATGAAAATCAAATATAGAACCTTTTTATTAGGCTGGAATCCAACGGTATGAAAGCTACCACCTATGAATGCAATGGTTGCGTCATAATATATGGCGCAACTACTAATTAATAAAGAGTTAGCTTGCACTAAAGGAAATGTGAAAGAGGCTAATTAAATGTTAAGCTCTCTTAGCATGTGCCTGAGAGAAAGCTGTAAATCTAATAACTGGACTTTTTGCACTTGCAATTATTCTGTTTTTCCATAACCATACAAGCAGAGTCCTCAGTCTTCAAAATCTTACATACATAATATGATTATTAACAAAATAATAATGCAAAGTGATCACGTCAAAATGTGCTAACAACATCAAATAGTTACTTCATGACCACAACCTAAATGGATGGGATCCAAATATTAATCAGCTAAAGTTTCTTCCAGAGGGTCCACAACCATCCAACTTTGCTCCATTTACACCTAATAAGTGGGAAAAAAATTAAGGAGAGAGAAAAGCAAAGGTTTAAGAACCTCTATATAAAGATAGTTATGCAATCACAACCTCTCATCAGTATAGACCATCTTCCCTCTCTTGTGTTACCAATGGCTCATTTGTCAAACTTCATTTCTTTCCTTCTCTTTGCCACCCTTTTGTTGGCTCTTCAAATCTCTGCAAGAGACAGCGAGTTCTTCAGTAAAGTCTCCCATTTCGACAACAACAATGTCAAAGAGACAGAAGTTCCCAGCAAAGAGGCACCAGAAGTAAACAAGGTAGATCAACAACCACCTTTCGTTCCCGAGACTGAAAACAGCTATGGCCTATATGGTCATGATGAGTCTAACGAGGTTCCTTCCACCACAACAACAAAAAAGGTAGCCTCTTACACCACCCCCACTTCCTACCACCCCTACAAAACCGAGTTTGAGAATACCAGGTACTACAACAATGATGCCTACAACAATAGGTTCGCAGAAACCGGTTACAACAACCAAGAAGAGTTAAGCGACACAAAGTACACAGAAGAAGGTTACAACAACAATTACAACAACTATCAGAACAACAACAACAACCAGAAGTACTACAACAACGATGCTGCCAGTTACAAATACAACAACAACCAGAAGTACTACAACAACGATGCTGCCACTCACAAATACAACCACAACAACAATTACAAAGGTAACGTTCACACGTACAATGGTGAGAAGCAAGGCATGAGTGACACGAGGTTTTTGGAAGGTGGAAGGTATTTCCATGATATTTACGCGGAAGAGCACCATCCTACAAACTATGACGATTCATCCAGGGGAGTGAACACTAACAACTGGTACAACAACAGAGGTGGCAATGGCAATTACAATGGCTACCAGAACCAAGAGGAGTTTGAAGGTGAACATGAGAACTATGAGCCATGAGCTTGATTCACTGTCTAAGTGAAGAGCTCACTATACTTTTGAGTATCAGTGTGGGTGTTTAATGTTTTTATTGTGCTTTAGATTCAAAAAAACACAGTAACAGTTTACTATGGGGTTTTTGTTTCATTTTTTACTTAGTAGTACTCCTATTAAGTCCTGTTTCACGAACTGCATTGTCTCTGTCATGATCTGGAAATATCGCATGAAGTGCAAGAGCATAAGCAACTTTTATGCTTATTACCTATTAATAAGTTGTATAATGTTACCTAAGCTTGCATGATACTTTCTTTTCTTTTCTTTTTTCTTTCCCTGTTATGTTCTTTTTTGTTTAGTTACACTTCTTCTTGTCCTTTTGTCTTTGGAACCAAAGAAATACGAGGAGGGAATGCTAGAAAAGTTGTACACAGACAAACACAATTACAAGATACCAAAGTTTCAAAATTTCCCCTTTTGCCTGACCTACTCCACCTACCCTGAAATTCGGATAGATACCATTCTTAATTTAAACATTTTACAGTGAAGTGGAGTGGCAGAATTTCTTTCTGAGACAACTGTTCAAGTAAGTTCATTCACCGAAAGATTTCCTCCTCTTTTAACTTCTGAATTGGCCCGTTTAATTTGAGCAGCAACCAACTTAGTTCAAAAATTGAGCATCTTTATAGAAAGTACACAATATATTTCACTAAATTGAGATAATCTTGTGAGTTACTTGTAAATTGCTTACATATAGATGGAGAATTAGTGAGAATAATTTTGTGGAAGTATTATACTAGTGGTTGATGAGTGGTTAATTGGTGTGGCAACAACAAGGAAAATACTAAAGGTGCGTGTAGTGTAGGTAGCAGATTAATTATTGATTGCGGCTATACTGCTTTGTATGGTATCGGTCTTTATCTGCTGCCTCATAAATTGCACTGTATTGGCCAACCATTTCACAAATAATTTACAAAAAAAGCCTCCTTACAGACGAGGATACTTTTAAAGCTCAAATTATTAATTTATGAAGTTGAATTCAAACAAATCTACTTGCCATCAATTCCTCCACTAGTTACGGTAAGGAAAAAACATGTTCTTGTTTTTGTTCTGGAAGGAAGACTTTGTTTATTCGTACAAGTCGTAAATCATAATTGTAGACTTCATGACTCTGAACTCAAGAGTTGAAAAAAATGTGTAAATGTACCGAAACAAACACATCATATACTTACTGGTTATAAATATAACGTATGGGTTTTATTATTCTGGCCTGGTTATTATGTCTGTCTCCCTCAGTTTGTCAATTTGGTGCATGTAAATTTTTATTTTACAGAAGATATCATTATTATTTTAAGAATGCATTTGAATTTCTTTTTTTTTTTTTGAAATTTTGAAAACCTTTGCACTTTAACGGCATACTTTTTAAACATACATATTAAGAAAGAAAAATTGATTTTATCTATTATGCTAGATAGAAGTTAAAGAAATTGTGATTTTGTTCTACTCTAACAATACTATTTTTTTTTAAAACATATTTTTATTAAATATTTTTTATAAATATACTCTCTTTTTTTTTTTGTGAAACAACGAACTTCATCATATTGATATAGGTCAGGGAGCATTTGTTTCAGAAAATATTATGAATGATAATCTAGAAACATTATAATCAGAATGCTATTCTTAGACATATTTAAAAATATGTGTGGTTAAATTTCGATAGTCTCTTAAATGATTTTTAAATTGTTAAAAAAATAAAGTTAAATTAGAGTTAAAAAAATAACTTTTTCATTCTGATGAAAATATGATTTTCTCATCAGTTTAATATAAAAGTAAAAAAAAATAAGTTAATGCAACTTTATTAAAATAAATTATTTCCAATAAATTTTGTTACAACCTTGTGAAAAAACATAGTAAATATTGCCATGTTTTCGTAAGTGCAAAAAATAATTTGTGAGATAAGTGTGCACGAAGATTTGAACTACGTGAATTTTACTTCTCAAAGAAAATGTGTCCAAATTTCAAATTATGTATTTTTCTCACTATTAAATCATATTTTCTTATTCTCTTATGTTAATACCATTTCAAGCATTTGTATCATGGAACAGGGCATTGATATTTATGATTTAATAACTACTAAGTTAAATGCAATTATTTTGATAATGTGAAAGATAATTGTCTTGCATTGTAAGGACACTTAGAATAAACTACTTAATCATATATAATATGATGTGAGATAGGATGATGATGATAATAATTATAATAATAAAAATATTGGTGATTGTTGTTGCTAGGACAATAATAATCCTAATAATTGTGACTTAATAATTATGATGTATTATTAAAGAATTATATAATAATAATAATAATAATAATAATAATAATAATAATAATAACGCAAATAATAATGATAATAATAAGAGGAGGGATATGCCTGATAATCAAAGTAAAGAAAATTATTGAAGTGGTTTTGGGATACCATAATTAGACAAATATGACCGTTTCAAAAAATAATTGTAATTTTTATTTTAAAAGCTGTTGTATAATTGCCAATAATTATGTTAATTTTGATTTTAATGTGGATAATTTATATACATTAAAAATATTTAGGCTAAGCATCTTAAAAATATATTATCATGATTTGCTGAATTAAGAAAACATCAGTATTAACGTGATGAAATGAGGATGGATTATAATCGTGTTTAACTTTTATGATGCCCTAAAATTTTTCAAATTATATATACAATTAATCTCTGACTGCTTAAAGAAATTCTAAAAAAATGCATTGATACCATACACTAAAATCATGAATATGAATACATGTATTTTACATTAAATTTGAAAAAGTTATATGTAAGATATTTCGAAATGCTTTTAGAAAGGAAAAATCATTGTTTGATATATATATATAGAGAGAGAGAAAGAGTCATGAGCATAATATCATATACCAATGTAGTTATGTTTAGACAAGTTTTCTTAAAACACTTTTAGAAAATAAATTAAAATAATGTTTTTTGAGAAACAGGCCCTGCACTTATATCCACAAAATATTTTCAGAAAAAAGGTTGAAAGCTTATGTAAGAAAGCCCGTGAACGCATTTAGACAGTGGCCCATATCCATGCTTAATTAGGCTATTTCTTATTCCACCTTCTTATTTTCGTCCTGCACTCTATAAGTATGCAAATTCTATTTATTGTCATTTTTAAATTGTATAATCTACTAATTAAAAGGATTCTGCAATATGAAAGAGTTTTTAAAATATATAATATTTAATTATTTTTAAATTATATAATCTATAATCTATTTTTTTCACTTAATTTTTTAAAATTATATAATTTAAAAAAAATTCTTAAAAAAATTTACCTGTATAATTTAAAAGTCATATTTTACTTTTGAATTACACAATTCAAATAGATTTTAGATTGTTTCAAACATAAAAAAATAACTTCTAAATTATATGATTTAAAAATAAAAAATAATCTCTAGATTATACAATTTTAAAAAAATAAAAATTCTCATATTTATAAGGGTGCAGAATGAAATACATGGAGGTGAATGAAGTAACGCCCACATAGGTATCACCGTGGATCCACTTGTCTTTTATTTTCAGACCGCTTCTTCCTGCACTCTCAGAATTTCTCCTACATATAATTTAAAATATAAAAATATAAATTTTGTAATCTAAACTGTGAAATTGAACATAAAGGAAGAGAGTATAAGAGAGTTTATTTATTTATTTTATTTAAGATTAAAACGGTAATTTTCCTTCCTCAATAGAAGTGCCAAGAAAATCATGCAGGTTAATGAATAAATCACATTATTTTCAATTTACAAAACGGGTTAAGAAAAAAAAAAATTAGAATCATGTGACAAAATTATTGAAACATTTATATTTACTAATGAGTGCCAAATAGTTTGAGTAATTCAAATAAACATATCATTATCTTCTAATAAATGGTAACATTCAAAATAAATTTAAAGCTTTAAATGCATATTTTTAAATTATGAAAAGAATATTTAAGCAAGTAATTTCAATATTTAAAACTCCCTACAAATATAGAATTAATTTGTTACAAAATATCAATATAAATAAAACAAATTGTAAGATGTTAGTAACTTCAAATATCTATAAAAACTCCTGTACATTTATAATATCTCTTGTAATCAATATTCAATTCTATATAATGGTAAGTTATCCTTCCATTCTAACTCCTTTTTTTTATTTTATGTTTAGAATTTTTTTTCCTTTTTATAACTTTTTGTATGGTCTGTAATTTTTTTTTATTCTTTTTATAACTCCTTCTGTCTATTTTAATTTTATTTTCAATTTATTAAATAAAAAATATTTTTTTTTAATATTTCATATAAAGTTAAATTCCTTCACGACTAGCTTGTACGGTAGCTCTTGAAGAAAGAAGGTGGGAGTATATATTTATAAAAGCACTTCAATATTTAAGTTACATTCTGGAAAATTTGGACTCAAAGCCATAAAATAAATTGTCCATCCATTACATAAAATTAGTTCATTTGAAGAAAAAAACACATACATTCAATTAGCGTTTCAATTATCAAATTTAATATTTAAAAAATTACTGAAAAAGTATATTGGAACTCTTAGTATTTTAATGTTATTACATTTTTTACTTAAGAATCAAAATGACAAATGGCATGTTAAGCATAAGAATTACGATAAATAACTTTGCTTATGAGAGACCAAAATTATGTATAAAATTTTAAATATTAGGATAAAATCTAATATTATTATGATCTTGTCAAATGGTCATGATTAATTTTTAAATGTTTTTATTAAAGAATTAAAATTTATACGTAACATTCTTAATTTGATTTTTATATATGTATTGCATTTGTAATTTGGTTTTTTATATATATAGGATACAATAGAATAAGATTAAAAATAAACCAATACAACTATTGGTATACCAAATTAAAACTTAGTAAGGAATGAAAAGTGAAAAAAAAAAAACAAACATCGTTAGAAAGATAATTATTAACAAGCCTTTTTGGGGAATCTTTATTAATTAGTCTTTTTCTTATAAAATCTTAAAACAATAAATGTTTTTTCATTTTTAACAGGTTTATTTTGAAACATCAACTCAGGTAGGCAAAAGGAAGAAAAACATATGTTTTACATATAGAAAGACATGTTCAATAAATGCCAGCAGTGTAAAGATAAGATTGAGAATTATAAATCAAAATTTTAATTTAACTTATACTTTATAGATTTTTAAGATGCAAATAACCAAAAATAGAAAGATCAGAGTGTCGTACCAAACAGTATTCAGGGTAAACAAATTCCAGTGTCGTGTGATGTTGAGCATAAACTTCTGTTGCGTGTTGCAATAAGCAACCACTGATTATAACCGTGAAGTAACTTGTTCATTGTTGTTGACCAGCTACTTAAGCGATTTTTTACCAATCAATGGCGACAAAAAGTGTTTAAAAATCCAACACTTTTGTTAATTAAGCCACGCCACGCATAGTTCAGATATATCTTCTCAACCGTTTTGATGCCTACTCCTCCACCAAACTCAAAAGCTAAATGCCCCCCACAATAAAATAACATTCATCCTCTGTCAATTACTACACTCCTTTTAATTTTTCTTCACTAAAATCTGTTAAGTGTTAAGTGCTTAAAAATTTCTGAAATGGCTCTAAATTAAAGGTTTATTCCAACCATGTGTTGCTGTATTTGTTACACCTATTTGTTATATCTATTTATTATGTAAATTCCTTACTTTCATTTTATTTATGAAACTTTAAATTCTTAGGATAAAATAAAAGGGTTCTATGATTCATTTCTTACCTTTTATAGGATTGTTTTTTCTTCACCTCTTTCTGTTAGATAGATCCTCTATGATACATTTCTTCCTCTTTCTTGTGTAGTTTATGTTACAGCACAAACAAATTATATAATACAGTTTCTCAAAAAAAAAGAAAAGAAAAAAAGAGTTTAGTAATGTTCTGCAGCTCCAGTGGGACCAGGTTCTTAAATGTCTGATGTTTAAGGAAGAATACTATTTCCCAAAACATTTTTTTTTTTTACTTTGCTCTGAGTTTTCTCTGCAATCATCATTTCTCCGTAAACTTCTCTGGGGAAGGCAGAGACACCATGCTTGCAGAGGTACTAATTCTGTGCTTTCATTTTGTATTTTTTGCACAAATAAGAACAAAGATTTTCTCACATTGTCCCTTCTTTCTTCATTTTCTTCTGGCATTCAGCATCTCTTGTCCCCATATACTTCCTTTTCAACTGGTTTATCAGTTGTTTCACTGTTTTGTCAGCGAAAGATCAAGACATTTTTCGGGGTCTGTTTAATGCGATTTGATCCACAAAATGTCAATATGCTGGTCTGTCAAGTGTTTAAACTGGAATGAAACTGAACAGCCTCTGGTTTTGTTCTCTGTGAATGCTTAGTCCATTTCCTGCAGTAGATAAGAATCAGTTCTCGGGGCACAGATTTTATTTTGTTTGATCTTGTTAGATTATTAGTATTCTTGATTGTTAGATTTTATGAAATGAGAATTGAATATCTGCTATTGTGTGAGTTTTTTGTTGGTTCTTCTAGGATTTGACATGATTTGGAACAATTTTATGAAAGTGATCTTGCATGTCATCCGAGATGCATAGTTTGTATTTTCTGAATGGATTGATATGTAAAGAAGATAAATTTGTCCACCAGTGTGCAGAAAAAATGAATTTTGCGATTAGAATGACAAAGAGAAAAGACCCCATAAGTGTCTTTGGTTACCGCCATAATGCTAGTAGTTGTCGAATCAGTAGTCACATGGTTTAACGATGTCATTAAAACCATCAAAGTTTGCTGTCCCAACTTAATGTTAGGAATGTAACTTGAACTGATATATCAGTCCTAATTATGTCCTCATTTTAATGCAGTACAGAAAAAAAAAAAAAAAAAAAAAAAAAAAAAAAAAAGAGGTGAAAAAGAGGTCCCCTATCAGGATGTTAATAATAATTTGATCATTTTAGTAGCTAAAGAGTTATAGCAAGGCGAGAGGCAGATAAAATTGTTCATTTTAAGCATAACATGTCATAATTAGATGGTGTAGGTGTAGTTTCACCGAAGTGTCTGCCTCAATGCAAAAATTATATGTACAACCATCCATCTTATTTTGAGTAACTACTTTTTAGATTTTATATTCGTAAGTAATAAGTCTGAGTGAGTTGCACATGAAGTGGGCCAAGAGGGAACAAAACAAGGAACAGTTTAAGATGTGAAACAGGGGCGAGAAATATTTTTTAAAATATCTGGAGAAATCAACCATATGCTCAACACCAGTCATTTGCTAATTATGCCGACAGTTCAATCTCCCTCAATTTTTCCCAACCTTATTTCCCTCAATGCATATTTTTATTTTACCATTTCACAGAGGATAAAACGCCTCAGTTAGGCATAATGCTGATTCAAAAACTAGAAGGAACAAACAATTATCCCAGTAAAGTTGTAAAAAACACTTGATGCTTTAGTTGTGACTTGTTAGTATTATTTATCTCATACACTGTTAATAATGTGTTTTTAACTTATTTCACTTCGGTAATGTGGGTAATAAAGGTTACATTGTAAAACTAAAGAATAACTTCAATGAGCTGAATCTAAGTTTGTCTTTCTTAAATAAGTACATAAACAAGGATAAGTATGTTGAGAATTTACTGTGGTGGAACCTACCCAACCAGTTGATCAGAATGAGTTGTCTGAACCTTGGAATCTATAGACAAAATCAAATATCTTGCCGACTTGATCCCTGTATGTGATTATTTGGATGGATATTCTTTATTAGTACAAAAGCTTATTGGCTTAAAAAAAAAATTTAAGACTTGACCACTTCTGCTAGGAAAGAGTTGCGGTGTCATATCAACTAGGTTCGTGTGATATATACTTCTACCACAAGGAGGATAGTAATAGAAAACCAACAATGCAAACAACGTCACACAGTTTCTCTTTGACTCTACCCTTACTGAAAAGTGGCAACAATGGTACCTTCCATATTGCACTACTCTTTTGTTAGTTTACTATCTATTCAATAGAAACATCCATACAATTTCTCCAATTCAGTACAAGTTCTCCCCACCCCATTTTTTCTTAGATCAATTGCCATTTCTTTTTCATGATTAGGAGAAACCGACACCATCCAATTCATCTTTACAATTCATTTTGGTTATGTACGGACAATGTCCATTGTATATTTTAGAGTTCCAACAGAGGTGATATCATTTTATTCATCATAAATTTAAATTTTGACCTTGTTCTTTTGAAGATTCTTGTAATTAAGGCACTGAGTTTTTGGGACATGCACAGATGTTTTTCTGAACTTATGTAACCTTTCAAAAGAACTTTTTTAAAGTATGTAATGTTGCTAATTTCTCTTCTCAGAATGATGACATGCCAATTGGTTGGCCACTTGGGCTTGGCTTCTTGAACATGAGACTTAGAGTTGGGGAATCCCTCCCTGCAACTTCAGTGGCACCATACCAATTGCACGTGCCATCCACCAGTTTCTCTTCGTTTTCATCCTCTAACCTTGATACAGAGGTATTCTGTTCTTATTCCTTTCTCACAATTGGTTTCAAAAATTGTTTTCACTCGTTGTTATTCAATGAATATCACTTTGGAACGTAAATAATGCTACTATTATCACTCTTCTTTGGACCAAGAAAAATTAGAATGCTTATTATAGTTTATTACTCTACTGCTTTTGTTTTGCAACAAGAAGTCCACAGCATCGTTCTTCCAAGACAACAGTGTATCACTTGCCGAGCTAATTGGAATTAGAGCAGGAGAAAGAGGACGCTTGTACTTCCCAAACTCACTAAGGTTTGAAGAAAGGAAGAAGAAATTAGCAAAAGTTTCTGGTTCTGATGCTTCTAAAGTGGATATGTCTCGAGTCATTTGCATACCCTTGCTAAAGATTAGGAAGAGTAAGAAGAGTTCAAGGAACTAGAACACCACTGTGCCATTTCGGAATACCAATTCATAAATCTGTTGTTGCTCCTGGTCAAATTCCAGTGACGATTTCGAGTTATTCAGTCAGTTTTTCTTACATGACCCCCTTTGTTGTGTCGTTTTTTTATTTCATACCATAGGAAAATAATAAAGAAGGTTACTTGTATTTTCTTACTGGAATCCAAATTTAATTACATTTATGTTTGACCCTTTCACTATTATAGACTGCCTTTTCTTTTTTTTTTCTCATGTGTGCAACCATTCTTTTCTTTTCTATATCATTGGTTTTTGTGTGTTCACTACAGACTGATCTTGGTACTGTGATTATTATTGGCCCAAGAAGTTTTCATGCATTAAGGGAAAATCAAAAGCGGATTTAGATTTCACCTACTTTAATATATAGTCTTTACACTTACGTTCAAGAAATTACAGTAAAATGTTAATCACCCAACAAATATGAATTATTAACCTAAAGAAGATAATCAAATTATAAATAGGATTCTCATAAAAAAACATGATACTAACACTAGAATAAGGATGACAAATAATCTTATACTTGTAATTAATGTCCGAAATTCTTCAATGATGAAATATATCTACATTGATTGAACATCGATATGTCTATAAATAATATTTGAATTTTACTTTTTAGATTGGAGATGTGGATATTGTTTTGCCTCCATTATAAATTATTAAAATTATGTTAGTTTATCAAGTAACCTAAGCAACTTATTTTAACTTTTATCTTTAATATTTGATTTCATTTCATTTATTAACTCTTCTTTAGCTATACAATTTTTTTATTCTCTCTCACTTGTTACATTTATCCACTAATTTTACTTATATATCAAAATACCTTCCATCTAATCATAATATTATAATATTAATTATACATTTTGTCCTTTTGTGTTTAGTGGCCTAAAATTTTAGGTTTTGGGGTTTAAACCCAAACCTTTTAGTTTACTAGGTCATTTAAAAAAATTATCTTTTATTTTTTCTTTGGATATTAATTTCATTTCATTCGGAAAAAAAATTCTTACTGTACAGTTTTTCATTTTATCTATACTAACTTTATATATTTATTTTGGTTGCTTTCACTTTTCAATGTAATTAAGGAAAATTTAATTGTCCCATGCATTAAATTTTTTTATTAAAGTTAATTGATTTCTTTATACTTACCAGTGTTATCTTATTTACTAAATATGTTAATTATTAACTTTAAATCGTAAAAATGTTAGTTACATCAATCAGTAATAGTCTTTGTTGTGGAAAGAGTTTTATTTTTCTATTTTAGTATAATTTTTGAAGGTCAAAACAATATTATTTATTTTCATAAAGTAAAATTGAAAAAAATAAAGCATAAAATAAAAATCTTTTATTTATTTTTACTATCAAGAAAAATTGTAAAATCATTGATTAATTTAAAGAAATAGTTTGATATCTTTTATGTGATCATTTAATGATTTTTTTATATAACTATTATTGGAGTAATTTTTTTTATATAAAATTGACATCACCTAAATCATTCATTTTATGACAATTGGAATATTTCTTTATATAATTATCATCCAAGTCATTCTTTTATATGATCATCAGAATCATTCTCTTATATGATTGTAGTCATTTCTTGATAGAATTATCATTCAAGTTATTCTTTTATATGACCATTGTGTCATTCTTTTATGGGACTATCATTTAAGTCATTTTTAATATGACTAATGTATTATTTTTTATATAACCATCATTGAAGTCATTCTTTAATATGACTAATGAGTCTTTTCTTTACATTACTATTATTTGAGTCATTATTGTATAACTATTAAGTCATTCTTAGATAATCATCACGTCATTCTTTATATAGTTATTGATATTGAGTTATTCCTATATAATATATAAGTCATTCCTTATAAAGTCATATGGTTATTTTTATATGACATTATTTTAATCTATCACTTTTTATCTCGAATAAACACTTCAATACAAACTTCAATAGAAAGTAATGTGTACAACTCAATATAAATTTATAATTTTTTAAGTTTGACATAAATAATTTAATATGGCAATGAACAAAATTACCAACTAGCGACTTATATAATACGCTTTAATAATAGTTACAATTTTATCAATATATATTTTTTATATGGTAGGTTGTGTAGAAATAGATATTTTATTAAATGATTGAGTAAAATTTCTCTTATGTTAAAAACTGAAGATTGAGTACTCATTGATATTTTTACAAATTTAATTGATTGTCTATTTATAATTTTGTATTAATGGATATTTTATCCATTTGATTGATAGGTTTTTCTTAGTACATTAAAGGATATATAAAATCATTTAAAAAGAATGATCATAAGTAATTCAAAGAAACTTTGTTATAATCAAGTAAGGTTTTGTTTAAAATAATAAATCACACACTTCAATTTATAACCTACTTATATTTTTAAAAGATAAAATCAAATATAAATAAAGATGAAAAAAAAAGCAAAAAGACAAATATTTTAACTTCAAAAGTTGGAGATATCATTATAACAATTGGGTTTCTCCACAATGAGTAAAGGGGGCTGCATATCCATATGAACTGTGGTGTAAAATTGAAGACATGATAAGGTATAATTTGGAGTGTTGCTAAAAGCATATTAGTAGATGGAAACTTGTGGGTGAGGAATCTAACCAATAGGAGTATATGTAATACTAGTCATATCATTCATTGTGCATGACCCACTTAGAGGTACATATATTCGCTAGAATCTGAACGTACCTCTCGCTATATAGTGCCCTTAATACTTTCCACAACAACATGATTGGATTTTTCGTCCCAATTTTACTTTCCCGAGTGCATATATGTAAATTGCAAAGTGAATGGAACGAGTTAATTTATTTAAATTAAAGTAGTATCATAATTTAAACTTGTTTTAAAGCTATAATAGATACATTTATACTTATTCCCTCTATATCCTACTCATTAAAAATACTCTTAAATTTGAAATAATAAGAATGAAATGTAAAAACTTAACTCAGTATGCAAAGTACCAACTTTACCCTTGTGGCAATGCAGTCGTGGACCAGAAGATTTCCATATTTATATTTATAGGCGTGCAGAAGTAAAGTAATGGGTGCAGAAAGAAATGCCCTAGTGTTTCACCAACCCAAAAACACAATGGTGGCCCATATCATAGCTCTTGAGCAAAAGTAGGAGCAAACAAAAAAAATAGTAAAAAGGAAATATCAAAACCCCAGAAAGCCAAAACCCCTTCCTGTTGATTCTTCACGATGTCCGCCGCCAGGTGTTTGCTGCGCTCCGCCACCTCCCGCGCTGCCGGTGCGGCCAATCTGGCAGCCGGAGCTAGACCGAGACCGGCACGATCTCCGTTTCGTCTCCCAAAGCAAACCTCAATCTCCAATCGCGTTTGCAGGTAACGCTGTTCCTCTCTATCGCATTATCACTAACATTTCAATTTGATTAAAATATTCTTTTGTTTGGGACAGGTTACCGGTAGAAGCGAGTTTCTGCGTGGAATCGATGCTTCCTTATCACAGTGCTACTGCTTCCGCATTGCTGAATTCGATGCTCTCTGTGTCTCGCCACTCCTACGGTTGGACCCCTGAAGGTATTCCCTCCAAACACTTTCCTTCCATTATCTTCAACGTAGTTAAATTGATGTGCATGTGATAAATATGATAGCAAGAGCTAAGTTTATGAAATGCCAACATTGGATTCTGAAATGAAATTAAATGAAATGTTACTGTAACTTATTGGACCTACCTGATTGTTTGCAAACATGCTCATTTTACTTGGCTTGTGAATTCTAAATTCTAATTGTTATTTTTTTTCTTTATTTGATGGATGGTTATTTGGTCTACAATCTAGGGGTGAAAGTTTTTGCTCTACGCCATTTTTGTCTTTTCTAAGCTGAACTCCGTGGATTATACATGCTGTGTTATGCGAATTGTCTAAGTTTCTAGGTTTCCCAGAAAAATTGTTTATACCCTGCGAAAGTCTGACGCATTACTTTCATTACTACGCAATGCCATAGTGAAATACTTCTTTCTTCCTTTTTTCTTGGGTTGCATAAAAATCGGATTTAAATTTTTTGCTAAATAAAAAATGTTTTCTTGTCTTTTTCCCTTTTCTGTGGTAGGGAAGGTTTGCATGAACAAACTGTTTTAAATGAAAGTGGGTGCATATGCACAACGATTTTCCTGTTCAAACATTTCATTCTTTTTGGGTTAGGTTCTCTCTCTTGCTCTCACAATGAAAGGATGTATATTTTTTCCTCTTTGTAGGGCAAGAGAAGACTAGATGAAGATCAAGCATCAGAGATGGTGTCACATGGATTTATTTCAAATTTTGAGTTTTGAAGCATTGCGAACTTGACTTCTGTAGATTAGGGAGAGCGTGAAATTTCTTAGTTGAATGTAAAAATGAACACCATATCTCATGAAAACTAATGCGGGGCTATGGTGGTATTCAATGGTATTTCTTAATAGTTCCCTAATTATTATGTTTAATTTATCTGCAACGACTTCTCGTAACAAAGAATTTTCATTTTGAGTTATTGAGCAATTATCCTCTTTCTTTATCTTAGAAGTGTTATGGATTGTCGCATTTAGTGCATCCCATTTTTTAAAATGTCTAGACTTATATATTAGCTACCATTCACTTAAGAGATAATCACATGAAGATCATACTGATTGATTGTATTCACTCAGATTGCAATGATGATGTATGATGAATGACAGAGGGTTCGTGCAAAGTTTTATCTAGATGCGCTTGAAAAAAGGTGGTCAAGTAAATTTTTTCTTTTGGGATTTTTAGTTGTTACTGTACACCTTAACGTCAAACAAGCATTTGCTGAAAGTGTATAAATGACTCAAACTTAGCAACTGTGAGTTTCCAGTTTAAAATTGCATTTTGATATCGATTTCTAGATACTGTTTGTGTGCATACTCTATGCATTTTGCTTTCTTACTCAAAGATGTCGAGTTTATGTATGTGAATGATTTTTGTTCTTGCATGAAGTTTAGCATGATCCATTAACCTCGCCTGTGCAAGAATACATATAATTTTAAATCAACCTCAATACGGAATATCAGCTATTTCTTATATAGTTTGCTGGTGCAAAAAACCATTATTAGGATATTAGAGTGTCACGACGGCAAACTTGAGATTCATATATCGTTTGCTAACTGTAATTTCATAATTGTAGTTCTTGATGAATTGGAAATTGTTAATGATATCAGGAATGATGCCAGATGCTGGTCTGTAAGCACGTATTTGGAATGTATAAAATTTAACACTTCTGTGTAAAATGAGCAATGTGTTGAAATGGCTTACTTTTTAATATGCTGGCGCTCCGAAGTTTTTTTATACATGTAGACTTCTCTTCTTTGCAACTCTTTATTTTGACTTGGCTGTTTCCTTGTTTAGGGTCGTGATCATTTGCACTTTGGCTTTTAGGCTTGAGGACTAGCCATGTAATGTTTCGTCATTTCCATTTTGCTTTGCTTTCCCTTACCTCGATCGATTTCTGCCTTGTATCTAAATGATATGCATTTTAAATTTACTAGTATATACTATGTATGACTATTAGATTATATTGACCTTCTGATTCTGATTTTGTATGGTAGTATATAAATTCGAGTTTTCTCAAAGATATTGTGTCTTTTTGAATTCTAGATGGATGATGATTGCTGTCTGTGGGTGCGGTGCATCTGCGCATACTTTCCATGGATTTCAGTTTACTTTGTTAGGCCTGTTTAGAGAATTTTTGCCCTTGGTTGAATATGAAACCTCCAAGACTTAAATTGTACAAGCACCAGAGCTGGTACCATGCTTAGGTATGATGACTGTTTAGAACATTATTGCAAGATTTCTTTACCTGCGATTTACGATTATTTAATTCACCTGTAATTGGAAATGGGATTTATTCCCAGCGCTTGCAAACGTTCCTTACCCTTATTTTAAAATGTTACATGAACAAGCATGTGCGATGAGTTAATACGTGAACCGATTAGTTTGGATATAGATTCAGAATTGATTTACAGGAACTTGTGTCAGTGTGATTTTTTCTTTTGGCGGAGTGGAATTATGCCAAACATCAGATATGATAAATATAAGAGAAACGAGCAATTAATATCCTGTACATGCCAATGTCTATGTCTGCCGACCTTGCTATAATCTTTCTACGAAAACAAAAAAAAAATAAAATCACATTTCATTCTACGTCATCATTATCGTTGATTAACAAAAAATACAACCTATCTTTTAGACTTCAATAACCTCAAATAGGATTGATATCCGTTATTTAGTTGAACGCTTTATCATCAGGATCTAGGTTGCTCAATTAATTGATTTTAATGTTCTCACGGAGTAGAATGGTACGGATTGTGATTTTTTTCAGGTTTTTCGCATTTCTTTTTCCTGTATAGTTTTAATCTCAACTAAAAAGTAATACTATTAAAATTTTATCTTAATGTGATGTTCGTTACATCGCCAAATTAAACTTAATACAATTAAATTTAATTTTGTATTTTTTTAAATTTTAGAGTATTTATTGACTCGATTTAAAGATTGAGTTTTAATTAAAATAAATTATAATTTTAATTAAAAATTTAAAATGTTTTTTATTTTGAATGAATGAATTTTAATTAAAATAAAATTTAATTAGTCATTTTTAATATTTATCTTTTATTCTCTTTATAAAAATCTTAATTGCACATCCAAGTTATCGTTGCATCACAATTTACGTAAAAGATAAAATCTAGTAAGTATCTTGCTTCACAACTTTTACATATTTTAAAAGCATATAACGTTGAAGGTGAAAAAATTGGCGACAGTTGACCGAGGCATCCCATGTCACGCTTCTGATCTTCTAGGTCTAGATATTTCACCGATTGATATTCACTAATCAACGTAAAGATAATCAATAAAGTAAAAATAGAGAACCTAATCATAACTTTAAGAGTAATTAATTATAGATAACAATGTCAAATCCAAGATAAAAATAAATTTCTATCATATACATCACGTTTTGACTTTTTTAGATAAAAAAGAAATTGACCTTTTTATAAATTAAAATTATTTTATGTACGGTTAACTTTTTCGGAGGGCTTAAATTAAAGATTAAAATACATAATCTTAATCATTAAGGAAAGTATATATCAAGGTTAAAATAAATAAAAAGGGATAAAATAGCAATGTTATCTCTATTTATCACCGTAGACTCACCCCCTTGACCTCAACCACGGAAATGCAATTATAGTCAGACACTTTCATCACTCATTTCCGATGCTGTTTCCTTTAAGGCGCCTCGTTGAAGGTGTTCACTATCGTTTCCAATGGTGTATATTACCCATCTATATTAATTACACGCCCATTTACATTTCTTCTACCATAAATTTTAGTAATGACTAATATAACGAGGGCAATGCAGTAGAGAAGGGGTAGCAGATGGAAAATATCAGCTTCGGTTCAAGATCTGGGATGATGAATTTTCGTATATTTTTGAAATTAAGAATTGACATACAAAAGTTTACTTTTGCATTTTAGTATCACATAAAACAATGGACAGTGCGCCTTTCAATCTTGTCAAGTGAGAAGAAAATACACCGGATGTATTTAATCTGCAGTATACAAACGTGAATTAATAATAAAGGACACTCTTGCCTGTTCATCTGGTTCTTTGGTGGTTTGGGTTCTAATACACATGTACAAAAGAAATATAAAATTCCATTCTATCAAACCTATAGATTTGAATGGACATATATATATATATATAAGTAATTTTTCTGCCAACGAATATTTTAATATTCTGGTAATCAGTAGGCTTCTAATCCGATTCAAACAGATTCACAGTCTGGCGAATTTATGAGAATTTAAGTTTTTAATTGCCTCTTAACTTTTCGAATTCAAGACACTACTACGGAACAAAATTGCTTATCATGAAAAAAATTATGATCTTCAAAACTTTATGTCAATTTAAGTTTTTAATTGCCTCTTAAGTTTCATATTCAAGACACTAGTGGGGAACAAAATTCTTTATCATGGATAAAAAGTTATGACGCACACAACCAAAAAACACATTGTGAGCATGAATGACACAGTGGTCATGAAATTTCATTTGCAGAAGAGACAGAAATTATGAACTATTGACTTTAGCACAATTTTTTAACCACTGTCTTCTCTTATTTGAGCCGAAGGTATGAATAATGATTACGCCGCGTCATTAACTCAAACATACCAATGTATAATGGACAATAAACTGCAAGGAAATATGTGATACGGATAACTATATTAACATAATACTATACTTAAGTTCATTGAATACAGTTGCTGATGAAGATAATAGCAAATCTTGTTCGCTTGACACAAGGTTGTTCAAGTGAGACATCAACTTAAGCCAAAATGATGTCAAGCATGTTAAAGGGGAAATACAAGCTAATTAAAGTGAGAATGTTTAGCAACCATCCATCACCAGTTAAGTTTTACCTTGAGGGTATCCAACGCACCATAAACAAATCATAAAGCTGTTTTCGCATTCCTCTATGGGATTATTATTCTTCAACCACGTTCACCAATTCATATTCAACCAGGGATAGGTTATTGTCCTCTTTAACCACAAAATCTGCAGGTTCAGTTACCTCAACACGCCCCCATTTATCAACAGCAAGCCTCATTGATCCCTTGAACATGTCAATCTTTGCATTACGAAGAATTACAGTGGATCCAGCCTTCATCAAATCAACTGCACAGAACAAGAAAATGTCATCTAATCACTTAAATACAACATATATTGGTACCTTGATTCTCTGTCTTCATATATATCAATTATCAATACCCATAGGCAGATCACCTTCCAAGGATCAAGGTAACTTTCACTTAAAGAAATCAACTGAAACTCTATGTAAATGCAAATGCTTCTACATACAGACTTACACAGTATGAACTACTCAAACATTAAACCCATCATTCAGGGTTTTGTTTGTTCAAAATAGAAAGAAGGAAAAAAAAGAGAAAATAAGTAATGTTAGATCAATATTTTGTCTATATACATTGATTTTTCATAATCCAGCTCCTATTTTCCTTCCTCTTATTGTTACTGACAATGTCTACAGAAGCAGAAGGCACTGATGTTATTCAAGAACGTGGGTCTGGAAAAGTATAAAATCAAGATGTTCATCAATGTAGACGTAGTAAAATTTAAGCCAAAGCCCATGAGTTCCAATAAGTGAAGATTAATGAAGAATTACTAAGCTAATGAAAGGGGCATTCCTGGTTAAGCAATCCCATGAACAATAGAAATCAAGAAAAAAACAAGAGAAACATTAACAAAAAAGTTGGACCATGGAAAATATAATTTGTGTGCAAACAAGCATGAAATAAAAAACTTTGATAAAAGTAGTTTGAATTAGGAATATAAAATTAAAAAGAAGACACCTAAAATCGTTATTATCACCTTCTAAGCATAACTACATTTTTATCACAAGAAAAGGAACAACATTACCACAATCACACTTTCCCACAATAAAATTCACCCAGAATATCAAATCATATTCATAGTTTGTATCAACACCTCAAGGAAGAGGAAATAAAGTCCTTCATAACAGGAGCAGAGGAAGAAGCACAAGAATTTACCAAATCTACGCTGGTGGACACATTATAGAACCGAATCAAACCTCTTGGATTAAGATCAGGAAAGCAAAAGAAAGAGATTTCATACGGATAATTCGAATTAAAAACGATTAAGGAATCACGCAATCCAACCAAAAATATATGGGAAGAAAGGCTTATCTTATCTATCGAATCAGCCACTTATGATCCACTCACCACCATCATTGACCCAGATGCATTATTGAAACAAGAGCACCAAACACGCGCAATCTCACAAGAACAATAACAATGCAGATCGCAAAAAGAAAACCCCAAAAGGAAAATAAAAACTCAAAATTGAGACAAATAAAACAGTGCCCAAGTGAAAAGTTTCCGTTTTGATAAAAGGGAAATTGAAATAAGTAAAAAAGAATAACTTTTGCAAAGATGGGTGGGTGAAATTGGAGTACCCTGTTCGTTGCGAGCGGTGAAGATGATGGTGCCGGTGTCGTCGCCGATGAGGCACTCGGCGATGACAGTGGGCTTGATGTTATGGGCAGAGGAGGGTCGCGGTTTGTGGACGACGGTGTCGGAAGACAAGACCTTAGCCACCAAGGTGTGACCGTTGGTTCCGGGTTTGAGCTGATCCACTTTGGTGAAGACGGGTTTTCGCTTGGCAGGTTTGTTGACATCTTGCTGAGTGGAATTGGATGATGCCATTGGAACACAACACTCGATCGATCCGAAGGAATCAGTCACAGACACACTCACTCTTCTCTGTAAGACTCTTCTACCAAACACAACAAGCCCTACCATAAAACCAACCAGTTTTATGCATTTCTTTCGCACCTTCCATTGCACTTTCCTTCCAAATCAAGCGACACGTCGTTTCCACTCCAATCCTCTAAACCTCACGTGACTCCACTTTCTCTTTTTTTTTTTATACAATATACTTTAATTTAGTTTCTATAGATTAGAATCATAATCTCGGTTTTCACATTTTTCTTACAATTCTGAAATTTCGATCATTTTATAAAACTTGGAAGATTAAAACATGGGAAAAAATCTCAAATTATAACATTATAAGATCCAAAATCATCACTTTGGAATATAATGATGATTAATTACGACTTAAAATATTGAGAAAAAGTAGACACTTTTTAACCTTTATTTTATTTTTTTTCTTAGTGTAAACATGTTTTTTTTTTCATTGCAATGTATTTAGTGATATTTTTGAAGCTGTAGTCTAATTATTTTATATTTTCATTTTTATAATGTTGCATATATATTACACAAGCATGTTTTTTTAAGAAAGGAGAATAAGAACAAAGAAAACGGAAAGACTCCATTATTTAAATTGTTTTATGCATAAATTAATTTATAGAAGGTTTTGGCAAATTGCTATGGTAAATTGTGATGGAGCTGTGTTTCATTCTGCAGCAGTAGCTACCTGTTACTTTATAATCAGTTACAATGCATTGAAGTAAATGTATAGTATTGATAGCACACTTGTTGGAACCTTATTATTCTTTTACTCATTACTGATATCCAAATGGCAGAAAGTCATTTCTCTAATTGTAGAAAGAATTGAATTTCTCAATAATTCTAACTTTGCAGACAATTATATGAGCATTGTTCTAAGCAAGAAGAGTGACCAAGTGCGAGATTGCAAGACCTGCTTCATAGATAGTATATATTCAGGTTGTGTGAATCAGATTGACACAAGGCATTCAAATTGTATTTTGCTGGATTCACACAATCATTTGAGATAAACATGTTACCTTCTGTTTTCCACTCTCTGTCCCAGTTTATTTTCCAGGTTCTATGCAATTTCTGTTTTCCGTATGATCATATTCTTCTTCTATCTTTAATACTTTTATATAACAGTAAAAAAGTATTTCTCTATAAATAGAGATTATCTTCACTTCTCGAAAACATACTAATTAAAATATTTGCTCAATTTTAAGGATAGTGATCATTCACTCTCATGATATTGATCGTCCTTTACTTCTTTCCACTTCCATCTTAATTCTGTTTGAAGGTTTAGCTTTAAACGCGGACACTTTTCTTATTAGGAGTTCAAGTCTGTACTCGTCAGACAGTAAATTTGTTTCTTCATCCTCAGTTGGTTGAATCATAGTAGTCATATTACACCACTTTCGCTATACCAGAAATGTATTACTTTAACGTCAAACAAATATGTAACTTAAGCTTATAGCTTGGAAGTTTTAATATAGTTTTCCTTTTCAAAAGAAATAAAAAGGAAGAATAAAAGTAAGAATAGGATAAAGTATTTAAATCATAATCATTCCTAAACATAGGTGGGAGATGCAACTGCCTAATATCCTCAGAGGGTCCAAATTTAAATGTTTTATATTATTTTATGTTATGTTTACAAATAAATTAAATCGGTTTTATTATTACTTCTTTAAAAATTATAATGTGATATATGATTGATTTATTATGTTAATTGCTAGTTTTTATTGGTATGTTATGTTCACAAATATAAATATATATTGAATGAGTTTTCAGTTTTACATACGAAGGACAGATGATAATTTAATATATTGACAAAAATAAATAAATAAATATATGTAAATTTTAATGCAAGTTTAACAACAATTAAACACTTTTTGGAAACGTTAATGAAACGTACACTCTATATAATTTGACTTTGAGATTAGTACCATAACCATAACCTGTCTCAGCAAAACTCTATTCTTGTGTGGCTATCAGATATATATATTTTAGATTTGCGAAAGTGAAATCAAAGGTAGAAGCTTGTTGTGAAGAAAAGTGAGAGGATGATGGAGCTGTTGGTGTTAGGTTGCACAGGAATCGTTGTATTCCTTCACGGGGCACATTTCTTTTTCCATCTTCTTACCCAACACACTGCTCTCCCTTTTCTATCTCTCAGGTACTTTCTGTTTCAACTTCAACTTCATTCATCTGCATACCTGTTTCTAATTATTTTGCTTCTCGTCTTTCACTCAAGTTTCTTGGGCTTCGACTGGTGGTAGAGTCCATGGATTCTGGCTACAACAACAATGATTGGATCATGCATGTCCAAGCAAACTTCATCCTCATCTGCCTCATCATGTTCCTATGATTACTTGCACTTTCCGTCACGTTTTGTAAATATATTTTACTTTTTAGCACAGGAATAGGATATGGACCACAATATTCCAAATGCTAATGTTTATCCGTGTAATAATTTATTCATTGCCAGAACAAAAATTCAGCACAAGAAGAAGGGCTTAAGGTGATCCAATCTAGCGGTTTGCCTGAGATTGATTTGTATAGATTTAAATTTAGAAATAGATAGAGTAGGTTCTGGTTACGTTTATTCTTAATATTCTTTTAAAAATAATTGTTATTTATGAGAATGATTATGATCAATGTTAATTTTTATGTCAATTTATATATTTATCTGAATTTGCCGACCATCCACACGGTGCTGTCAAAGTAGAAACAGATACCACGGTTTTGTGAGATTTAGGTGGTGTAAGCTGCAGTCTTAAGCATCTCTTCCTCCAACTTTTAAATTATTGTTTCGGAAATGGGGCTCTGATACTGATAGGTTTAAATTCTACATTTTGTGACAATAATTATTGCCAGAAATTTTGGCGGTGGAGTACTTTGGCATGACTACTACCTTCACTTCTTCCTTCGATGAAATATCAAGTTTAAACTGTTGAAAAGACCAGGTTCTGGCTCTGGGGTAACGACAAGGGAATCAAGTTGAAAGATGAAGTGCTCTTGTTTTTTCCCCTTGGTCATCATAGAAAAGCCACAATGCACTAAACTATAATAAGCTTATGAAAAGAGGTTCAAAATAATATAGATTTTGTTTTTGTCGGAATTTGATACTTCATTCATGTTTTTCAATATAACTTTTTCAAATAGTATTATCGATTATGTCTTTTCGTAAATTCGGTGCTAAGTTGTGAAGTTACGGCTGATGAGCATTGTTTATGTTTTTTCAGAGATATATAGTTGTGGTGTTTATGTTAAATAACATTGTTTTTTTACCCCTACAATCAGAAACTGGCACAACTAAAAGCCTGTTTAAGTGAATAGATGATATATTTTGTAGGAAGTTTGGCATGGTGTTTTATGGTGATATGGCTACTGTCATGAATTATAAGCCATATGAAAAAAAAAAAAATCATGCAATCTCATTCCGTATTATTTTTCTTTTGGATTAATATTAGAATGGGCAGCTTTTTCTGCAATATATCTTCTTCTTTGTACTTCTCTGACATCTGTCATAATTTCTAGTAATATCTTTGCCTACCAAAAAGAAAAGAAAAAGGAACGCAATGTATAGTGTCAATGTAGGTAATCTGCATTGTTTTCTTTGCAATTATCTTTCATTTGTATATTTTAAATATATTTTCACTAAACTACTTTGAGTTCGTATTCTGGAAGATGCCCCAAGTCCAACAAAATAGAATAAAGAATTCGTTAATTTTTCACATGACCCACGAGTCCATTAAGGTTAAACTAGTTGGGCCTGGGCCCGTTCTGAAAGTTTCACTTTTTGTATCAAGCCGAAAAAGATCAAAAGCCCAAAGCTAGTTGAGCACAATTTAATGAACGGAAGGTGTAGTTCAAGTTTGGTTGAATTTATGAAACTAGTAATTTTGGTGGTTCAGTTTAAGTGATGTACATTTTTTGTTACAATTTATAGCTATAGATTCCACGATTCGAAGCCATGTTCAATGATTTAAAAATGATGAATTAATAACTAAAAACACACACTGCATCCATGCGCCGTACCTTCTTGTTGCCCCTGTATACCCACCCAACCCACATCAGCCAACATTTTATTTACACTTCTCAATTTTATTAATATACCTTTATTTTTTTACTTTTTTATCCCCCAATAATCTTTTTATGGAACGTAGTTTTTGAAATATTAAACTTTTAGATGATTACGAAAAGTGTAATAATAATAATAATAATAATAAAAACAGTTTTCTTGTCTATAACAGCAAATCCGTGAGTTACTATTATTATTTTCTCAATGTAATTATTTTCCTTGATTCACGGTTAACATATATTAACTAGTAATTAAATCTTTTAGTGATGTAATAAATTGTTCACACTATTTATATGTTACAAGTTGTTATGCACAACCACAATAAATAAATAAATAAATAAATATATATATATATATATATATATATATATAATATTAAACAATTACTGTAATAAAATAAAACAAATCAATAAAAACCTTCAACGACTCACTGTTTCTATACAAATGTATAAATAACAAACATATACCATTAAATAAAGAAACACACCGATTTAATTTTTTTAATTAGTTATCTTCTTTTACAAATATGATTAATGTTTTAATTTAACTAATAAAATATTTATACTTTATTTATACCTCTTATATAAGAGAAAAATTAATTTGATCTTATAAATAACTTCATCCATTTAAAACCAATATAAAAATGAATAGAGTATTAATTTTAATTTAAACAATTTAAAAGTGTAATAAACCATTAATCAAGTCAACTATAATAATTTTATCTTCCAGATTGTATTTTAAGTCTACTTAAAAGAAAGTTTGATATTAGAAATATTGGAGGGAAATTAAATAAGTGGAACAGAAAAGTGTGTACCTAACTTTATTCAACTGAGGTGGGCTTCTTTAACCAATCAAACAGAGACGTAATTGCATTTTTGGTTTATATGTTTGCCAAGTCAATTGCTTTTATTTTCCACCAAATGCAATTTACTCTCTGCACTCTATATAGGACACATGTCCTTTTTTTTAACAACTTATTCACTCCCAAGAGGGACTGTTCATTTTTAACATTTTCTTGCCCTCCAAGGTACCAAATTCTCAACATGCTTAGTATTTTTAACCATATATATCAATTTTTGGTGTTGTGAATGGTTTGACCCTATAATTTGCCATTATTTTCTCGTGATGTGGACATTCATTTATATTCATTTGATTTTCTTACGTGTAGTTTATGTTTAGTACAATTGGTTGAAAACTGAAATGCGATAAACGTTTGTTAAAACTTACTAATTAATAAGTAATATTTTAAAAATAACAAAAAATATAATTAACTAGTAATACATTTTTAAGATATTAAGCGTGGAATGGTGATTTAACATGTCTAAGTCAGCTCCGTTCTTGCTTGTTCAACCAGCTGTTCCAAAGGAATTCTGGCTATAAATTATCATTGCGTAGTATCAACAAATTAGGGGGAAAAAATCTTAGGTCGGGTTCAGTACCAATTTATGATGTAGTCAAAGGTTCACATTTGGGTAGTTAGTTTTAGTTGTAATTTACGATAATACTCCTTCAGTGGAAGAGGAAAAATGTTGTTGGTTCGAGGAACAAGGTGGGAATAATTTTATTTTATTTTGTTAGCAAATGGGAACAGAATTTAAGAATATGAAACCCCCAACCACAAAATCAGGAAAGGTACAACGTACGAGTTGAATGAATTAACTTGGACCGCAAGCGTGTTATAATAGAAAAGAAAAAGAATACCAATACCAATTACCTGTGCTTATTTTGGTACTCTTTCTTCCCAAGATGTTCATGTTGCTCTTAGATTTAGATGACGATTACTTAACTTTCTGAATTTTAGTTTATCTTAAGGGTGCTTGTTAGTCTACGCCCCACCAAATTCACTGTTTTTTTTAACCATTTATGGAATTTCTTCTTCAGTACAACTTTTGATTTCTCCGTTGTATTATTTTTTTTTGCCAAATTTGGTTCTTTGAACCAATCATAAAACCAATTTTAGTTCATGGCAATATCACGTTTGAAGTTTATATTTATTTCTCGAATAAATATTTTTGTGAGAATGGAATCAAAACAAATTCATTGTATTTTGTCAACTTATAATTATTTTATTCTCGGTGTTCATGGGCTTCTGGTTCTCTCCACCAAACATATATTATTTTCTCAAAAAAGCAAAACACTAGAAACTAATTATTAAGTCAAGTATTAAGACTTGTTTAACAAAAAAAAAAAAAAAAAAACCATGGTCATGCATATTTTCTTTTTGTGAAAGTCAACAAGTTTTAAGAAATCAACAGTTAAAATATTAAAATCCATTTAGCCAATTACTTTCTTCCATCAATCTTTAATATAAGACATATTATACAAAAAGTCGACGATTTGTGTAAATATATTTTATAATTTCTTTATCTTTATCAAATATTATGACTATATTTAATAATTAGTATAAATTTGATAATTAACCATATTATTTCAAAAAATTAACAAATTTAGTTTAATTAATCTTTTTGATTGGTCTGTATATTTATAGTAAGAATCTCTCATAGTGAGAATAAGATTAAGCAATTTCTAATATATTGAGATTTCAGGAGTAGTCCTTAAATGAATGTTTAAAAATGATAATTATTTATGAACTGTATCACAATATTTTAGTAGCTCCTGTTTATCCGAAACTTGAGTTTGAAATTGGACCTAAAGAAAAAATGGAAGTCATCCGTCAACACGTTTATTGAGCCGAGGACGGCAGCATGGGTAGATTTTATATATATATATATATATATATATATATATATATATATATATATATATATATATATATTTCGTCTTACATTGTACAACAGTAAGTATAACACATCCTTTAAGAGAAAAATAATCATACCAAAATAGTTATTTGCAATAGAAAATCTTTCTATTGAAAAACTGATTTAAATGTTTTGAAGAAGACGTGTAACTTAACACGGTGTAAGTAATTGGCAGCCCCAAAGAAAAATGGTGTGAATGCAAAGGCTAACAGTCTAACAGTGTTGTTGCTCTAAGTTGAGTCCATAAATGGTAAAAGGAACACGTGTTAATCACATAATGAATGGTGTGGGACCAAGGAGGAAGCATTGTACTGGGTTGTGTCTGAGTTAGAAAAAATGTTCACGCACTCTGTTATTGACGCGTGTTGGACATGTCGCAATGGCTGCTGCAGCTAGGTGCCAACCATAATAATACATTGGTACGGATAAAGATGAACAACCATAGAAATTCTTGTACGCGGAAAAGAACACGCAAGAATTTCACGTCAAAACAAAACTCAAATTTAAAGTGCATTTTATTTTGTTTTGGTAGGGTCCGCAATTCGCTCAAACTTAACACAGTACTTCTGTTTCAGAACGGGACTAAATTTACATATATAAAAGAAAATTCAGTTTGGTAGTAGTTGTTTATAAGAATTTTGGACAGGTCAGATGACATTTCACTCCTTTAGATCTTGAGTGCTAATACAATGGACCACTTGACTGTGTCTTCACACTAGAAAGTAATAGCTAATAATACTTCTTAAATAGTATTAAATTCTTTAAGTACTGAAAATGAATTTTTAATTTATTTATTTTACATGTAGATTACCTTCTTTAGAAAATAAAAAAAATTACTGAAAATAGAAGGAAAGAAAAAGAAGAGTGACACAGTAAAAGAAAATCTTAAAATTCTAATATTTGTTATATGAAAAAATAGATAAAATTGAGTGAAGCAAGATGCAAGCACAATATAGTTGACTCACATCAATCAAATTGAAGAAATGGTAAATTGGTCCGACAAGAATACCTGTGAATTTGGGGTTGGCTCAAAGGTGTGTGTGTAAATAATGGTCAGTGGCTCTGTGACTTATTAACAGTGTGTCTATTTGGTTTTTTTTAATTTATTAGGCTATGGGTTGTTTGCGTGTTGAGTTGGTGGAGAACACACAAATTATTGCCCTTTCACACCAAACCAAGGTTGACCACATGCTTTCTCTCTTCTCACTTTCTTTTTTACACTAAACACGTGCTCCTCTTCTTCAACTTTTTTTTGTAAACCACTCACACCCACAATATTATCACTTCCATGGACCTACAATCACGCTAACAATTAATTCAACCTATACATAATGGATCTATCCTCATTAATGCTTTCTATCCACAAAAACCTTATGGGCATTCTTCTCTTACAGGTTCAACCACACTGGTGTGATATGTTTGTTATGCTTTCTTTTTTTTTTTCTTTTTAATTGTAATTTTTTTTAAGAAAAATCCACTGATTTATTTGTCATATTTTATATTTTAAGACAATAATATTATGTTAATTGTATTTTTAATTTCATTAATATAAAAAAGAGAAAAATGAGCTATGATAAAAAATATAATTACATATAAGTGTATATCTATAACAATTAATAATAAAAATTAGATTTTTCAAATATATATATATATATATATATATATATATATATATATATATATTTATATATA
>Ga0209489_103047_pt1 | contig 33210 bp, 13 predicted proteins | sample SiratrowhiteBW_FD_187527 | JGI IMG/M metagenome (GOLD analysis project Ga0209489, IMG submission 187527) | Root nodule microbial communities of legume samples collected from California, USA - Siratro white BW (SPAdes) (version 2) | ecosystem: Host-associated > Plants > Roots > Nodule | place...
TATATATATATAAATTATGAGTAAACAATATTAACGTACAACAAATTCTGTAATTTTTATTTCTTCCCTTAGTAATATCTCCTTTTAATTGTTCCTTATTTTATTTTCCATTTAAATTCGCAAGGAGTTGAACTTTATCATTTGTTAACCACTATTCTTATGTTTAACTCTTACACTTTATATTTCCTTTACGATTTCCTTTACGATGGTTTTTACTTCAATAATTGTTGTCCAATACCCCATAATAACGACAATTTATTATACAATTGTTGTCGTATACTATCTTAAGAAATCCTTTTTTTTTATACGTTCAAATCACATATAATGAAGATTTTTTATCAAATTTTCGTTGTTATCAAACTATATAACGATGATTCTTGAACCAATCGTTATCATTATAGAATTATATGTTGATTGTTGTCTAATATGATTTTTTTAGCAACATCTCCAAATACCACAGTTTAAAAACCGTAAAAAAAAACCCATTTTAAACATCGTTAAAAAGATTGTTGTACTGATATAAAGAACTCTTAGAAAAAACATTAAGATTGAATATAGTTAAATTTATCAAAAAGAAAACAAATAAGGTTATCTTAAATAAATTATAAAAATATCAAGAAAAAAATTATTCCTCTAACAAATAAAAAAAGTTATATGTTTGTATTTAGTTGAAAAATACATTTTAAAGACACCGAGATTGCAATTATTGAGTGAACTTGTATTAAGGATAAAAAGTGAAGTTTCGACGAGATATAATATAAAAAGATCAAATAAAACAAAATAATTATAAAAAACACGTCTATATGTAGGAATTTGATATAAAATTTTAGGGTATTACTTAAAAAATTTGTAAAAAGCCTAACATGAAAATTACAAAAAAAAAAAAAAAGTTTAGTATTAATGTTCTCATTGACCAATTTCTTGAATTAATATGCAAGCTTTTACTTCTTATTTGATAATCTCAACTTTTAAATTTCTTTATTGGGTGTTGCATTTAAACGTTGAATAACTTCACGAGTTTTTGCCTTCTGGATTATGTTTAACTCTTGCACTTTACACTTTTAATATTATAGTCTTTTATCATTTAACTTTTACTCAAATTATTCTCTAGTTCTTAATTCTAGTTTTTTTTTATTCTCTTCAATTTTTGTTTTATACTAATTTCGCCTTCAAGAACTATTATATACAATTCACATCTTTATTTAAAAAATATTTTTTATGAAATAAATATAAAAATTAGTTTTGGTAGAATTAATTTTCTAAGTTATTTATAGTTTTAAATAAATTATAATAAATTTATTAATTTATTCAAATTAAAAAAGACTTTAGGGTTGTTAGACAAAATAAAAAGAATCTACAATTTTTTGTATGTTTTCTATATCAATTTTCGTCCATCGGAAACAAATATTAATGTGTCAACCCTGTATATAATTTCTTTCTGCACGGAAAGTGGTGGTTACTCGAGAGTAAATATATTAATTTGTTTTGTTCTTTCGTAATCATTTTTTTAATATTCAAATATTAAGAATCCGATTAATTGAGATCAAAGTTGAATAAAATTAATTTAAATATTTAAATTCTTTCCTCAAATTTTACTGAATGACATTTATAGAGACTCCAACTAGAGATCTCCCCTTTCATATTTAAGACTTTAAAAAATAACTTCTCGAAGAAAAACTAGTAAATTTGAATTTCCTTAAGAAAGTCAATATTACTAATACAATTTTGAAAATTTATCATTATATTCAATGATGTAAATAGTATAATATAACTTACAAAAAAAAAAACTCTACCTAATATAATTCAGGTTAAAGAAAATACTCTTTTAATAAACTTGAATGCTAAATTGTTTTAAACAACTAAAAAGATATATTTTATTAAATGAATCATAATATTTGCATTTACGATTGATATTTTTTAATTCTTCCGAATTAAATTTTAAAAAATAAAAAAATTAAATTAAATTTCAACTTACTATTTTACTTATAGAATAATAGTTATATATTTTTTTAAATTATAAATTATTATTTAAAAAGTATTAATTAAAATATAATTTTAAATTTATTAATATACACCAATAAAATTTAATTTTCAATATTTTATGATATAATATATTTAATTAACTAAATATTTTATTATATTATTTATAAATATAATATATTTACAAAGATATAATTATATTCATAATGAAATCTAATTTATTCCTTTGAATTCTTGAAACCGAATCTGCTGACCTGTGAAATAAACAGGTGTTGTTGTTAGGTAATTAAAATAGGAAGATTTTTGTTTGTGAAATTGAAAAAATGGGTTTATTTTGGAAAAAATTTCACGGCTGGTACTCTCATTAATTAATTATAATGAAAAGTGTACTTGGCTCGTGCATACTCATAATTGGGGTACCCCACTTTAGGGGACAGTGTTTATCACTGTGGCATTCCTGTCCTGTCCTTTTAGGTCTCAGTCCCATTTGTTGCCCTCCAATGTCCCACAAGACAAGCAAAAGGCATGCATTTGCACCCTATCACTTTGCCATATCAATTCTCACATACCCATAAATAAATGAATTTAATGAAGCAATGAACCACCACCACACCCATTTTTTTTGACTCCTTTGTCCTTCTCTCTCTTCTCAAGTCTCAAGTCTCAAGTCTCAAGTCTGAACCCTTCTTCATCATGAGTGACTTCTGAGGTTTGAAGTCTTCAAGAAATGAAATCATTAAAAGGTAGACCAATCCACGGATTTGGATTTCAAAGTCTCTTCGTCTTTCTGAAAAGCAGCCTTGAACTACGCCATTCCCCTCCTCACCTTATCATGCCACACCTACCTAACTCTAATTAATCACCTCTTTAATTTTGTACCAACATTTGAAACTTTCAATTAATTAGGCTAACCCTTTACAATTTTCTTCTTCTTCTCTAAGTAATGCCACTATGTGCAAAGAAAGTTCCAAAGAATAATTCTATTACCAATATAAAGTTATTGTTTTTAGGAAGTACTTGAAGAAAACATAGAAAAAAAAGGTAAGGATATATTCTAGTTCAAAATCCAGTATCATTTCATTTCCCTTTCTCTTTGATTGATATCTATCTTCTTCACTGTCTAAATTTTTCATCTTTCTTCTTTCTGATTTCACTATGGATAAAACCCGAGAAAGAAGGAGGAATACATAGAGATCCAAACAAGAAAAACAAAACCCAATTATCCAAATTCTATCACCCCCACCAAGGAAACAAAAAAATAAAATAAAATTAAAACTATGAGCCTCTCAGAACTAATTAACTTCCCTATATACAAAATTCAAATCAATTTCCAAGCCTCGACTCAATAATACTAGTCTTGAACTGCATGTTTTCAAGATGATGGCGATTGGTGTTGATGGGGTTGCTGGCTTGTGTGAACAAAAGGATGGAACCTGGGTTTGCCAAATGGGAATCCGATGGCTTTGGAGGGTGAGTCATTGTTACTGCCACTGGTTTTGACAATGGTCATGGCTCCTGAATTTGCATTGATGGTGGCATTAGGAGGAGCACTGAGAGAGGGGGAAGTGGATGTGGAATTTGTGGCCACACGTTCACAAGAAGGGCACATGGTCAAAGTTGTGGCTGGTAATTGCATGTAGAAGGGGTTTGAAGTCTTCAAAGCCCTCAGTTCTTGAAGCTCCTTGTGAAGTCTCCTATTCTCTTCCGTTAGGGTCTCACAACACCTCTTCAAGTACTCACAATCCACTTCTGTTTGCTTCAACTTGGTCCTGCATGCACACACACACACATCATATTTCTAACCAATACTCTAACCACATAACAAAATCTGCATAGAACAAAAACAGTGGACTATAACATGTACGTAAGATGTCGTACCTTGCCCTTCGGTTTTGGAACCACACTTCTACTTGACGAGGTCGTAGATTGAGTTGTTTAGCAAGAGCAAGCTTTTGTTTCTGCATCAAAATGACATATCCAACACTGTTATTAGTACTAAACAACAAAAACAAAATCAATAAAAGGCAAATAATTAGTACAAATTTTCATATAGTTTTATCATCCGGATAAATTTTCTTTTCTTTTTATGACATGTTACTTAAATTAGAAAAAACTGGATCAAAAACTATGATTGAATCTCAACAATTTCTAACACTCACAGGATTAAGAGTGTTGTGTTCTTTGAAACTCTCTTCAAGGAACGCAGATTGTTCCTTGGAGAGTCTGAGTTTCTTCCTGGCGTTGCCGCCGCTACCGTTGTTATCATCTTCATCACTGGCTCTTGAAGAGGCCCTTTGATCATAAGCTTCACCCTCATAGTTCCTTTTATAGAAACTCCCTCCTCTGTTGTATATGCAGAGATCCATTTGAAACGATGAGGCTGCGCTGTTCGGAGATGATGACAGCGCCGCCACTTCCTCCGCCTCATCCTCCGCCAGCGGCGGCTGCGCGTTCACGTCCAAGCCCCTAGAAGAACCTCCCAACTCAGATGATAAACTCCCTGCACGTGTCCACACAAGACCCATATATGATGCTATCAAAGAAACTCAGAAACTCAAATAATACCAAATAATAGGACAAAAACTTATATTCAGTGGTGGAGCAGTTTATCTTTCTATCAAATTCAAGTTGTAGAGCTTTATTTAGATAATCTGAATACCCTTTTAACGTAAATCCTTAACACACATTGCTGAAGTAAAAACTATAAAAAGAAAAGTGTACGGATAATTGTATAACACTGTATTTAACTCTTTGTTTTTCATAGAATGAATGGAAAAGATTGGAATCTCTTGGATACGTTGTTTTAAGGGAAAGGGGAGAGTCTTATAAAACTTGAGTCAAAGAAACTGAAAAAAAAAAAAAAAATCGGAAAAATTGTTAGGGGTAAAGTGAAAAAGTGGGCGTTTACCGTTTTCAGAAGGAGGGTGCCATGGAAGATAGAGTTGAGGGAGAAGATCAAGCTGATGCAGAACTGGGTTGTTGTTGTTGGGTTCAGAAGGATCTTCTGTTGTGTGAGTATTGTTGTTTGGCTTTGTTTCTTCTTCTTCTTCAAATTCTTCTTGTTCATCTTCTTGATCCTTTTGTCTAGTGATGACTGGTCCAATTGATAACTTGGTGCTGAAGCCTAACCCCGGTTGGTTGGAGGGTTCACGAGGCTTTTCCATGAAGCGAAGCAAAGGCCTTGAAGAGTCTCCTAAGCTCAAACCAAGTTCCATGATCTCCTACTCTGCATAGGCCAAGTGAAGAGATATAAAGAGAGAGAGAAAGAGAAAGAGGAAGGTGGAATAGAGGTGGGGAAAGGTGTGGTTTGGACTGAGAATTAAGGAAGAGGAGCTTTGAAAGAGAAGAGTCTTTATAATTATAGAGATAAGAGAGAGAAAGAGAAAGAGAGTCCTACGTGATCATAGGATGACCCAAATGGTCACCTTTCAAAAAAAGAATTAAAAAAAATCCATTTATATTTAGTGGGTCTGCCCTCTTTTTCTTTTCCTTCAAGTTTTTGGCAATTAAAAATCAAAAATTTAAAAACTTGTGCAAGGAAAAGGGTGTTTGACCGACAAAGGTTACCAAGGTTGACAAACACACGTGAAACCCTATTTTTAAGATATATAGATACTGGTATGCTAGTCCTATAGCTAGATAGAAGGCAAAGGCATTAGATGATGCATGATGGGTGGTGTGAGTTAGTAGATTTTGATGGTATCAAACGACAACATTATTCCTCGAAAGAATTATGCTTGGCGCGTGACCATCATGTAGGTTAGGTCTGAGCATGGCTATTGGCATTCATTCATTCATCCACACACTTGGGGCTATGCCATTATGGTTTCATGAGGTTGGGATTTGGGAATGGTTTAATCTTTTTTTTTTTGTCTCAAAAGTTGTGTGGTGTTGTGTTGTGTCATGTGTGGGGGCACATATGAGTGTGCATCAATGATATTCACTCATCAATCATCATCATCATGCATTTGCCATGACTTTAGAGGGATTCTCGTCATTAAGGCTAGGCTACCCACCACCCACCTGCTCCTCTTGGGAGAGCCCACAATGTCTGCAAATTTTGCAAAGAGTGAAGTGAAGTGAACAGCATAACGATATGTTCGGAAAGGATCAACCCATGTGGCTCTTGGAGGAGAAAATTTTTCCCGGAAAATGAGAAAATGTGAGAGAAAATGACATTATAACGATCGTTGTTGCTTGATGGGGACATCATTACCATTTCATACACTCTTCCTAACAATGAGGGTTGGGAATAATCCTACAGTTTCCACCCTGCACTCATGGACACACACAGTGGGAATTAGGAGTGTTAGTAAAATAGTACTAGGATCTAATAACTCTCATTTGGTTAGAATATGATAACAATATTATTTTTAGTTTTTTAAAATTCAATTAATGATAGAGAAATATATGTTCTTAATGTAAGATTTGGATTATTCATATCATGTGTGTTAAATAACTTATAGTCTCCAGTCATAGTTATATATAAATAATGTTAATATACCCTATTAATATGAGACTATAAATTATGTAATCTTCATATTAAGAGTAGTATTTTTTATATTTTATATCCGTTTTCTTAATTTAAAATTATTATATTTTTTTTGTTTATTTTCATAGATAATAAAATACAATTTCACTGAGATGAATATATTTTCTACCTCTTATATTTTCATTTAAAGTTAGAATATCGATTTAAAGTACAATAAATTTATTGTGATATTTTTGCACTTCTAACTAGATCTACATAGCATAAACTCAAAATTTGAGTCTCATATTATTAATTAAAGAAAAGTTAAATGGAAAACAACAAAACTAACAAAGTATCCCTATTTTTTGGCACTCCAGTATTCATGTTCATCTTTGCTTTTATTATCTCAACACCATAATGATTTTATCTTAAAATAACATAACATTAAAGCCATTGGGTCCGGAAGACTCTTGATCTTGGCTAAGAGGGAGGATGATTATGAGTTCCTTTCACACTCTTTTCAGATTTTCAGTGATCATAGTTTCTTTGCAGATCTTTAATAAGTGTGAAAATATTTTTTAATTATAAATTGTGATTGAAGGTGATAAAAAGAAGGATAAATAAGAAAATGAGAGTGAAAAAGAAAAAAATCAATGCTTTGTCGGAGATAAGTTCCTTGACATTCTAAGGCACGCACGCAATGAATTGTGGGAACATTTGTAACGTCATAAGTTAGAGGTGGGCACCAAAAACGCACTTATAGGGCTTAAATTATATACTTTCTGTTAATAAATAAAATTTCAGTGTATTTATTTTAGCAATATATTAAAAATCAGGATTAAATTATTTTTTACTTTTAGTAAAAGGAACCAATGTTGGTATTTTTTTCTTTAATATATTTTTTTTTAGTTTTTCATTCTTCTAAAATTTTAATTCATTGTTGTTTATCCTTATAAAATTAGTTAATTTTACTTTCGGTTTTTATAAAATGTTTTGCTTTTAGTTTTCAGTCTATAAGTTGAACAATATATTTATTGTTTCTAATTCTTATTGTTAAATTGATAAAAATATATTTAAGAATTTAAAAAATATAGAATAGTGACATATGTAAATTATATATCACATACATAAACACATAATTGTTAACTACTATTCAGTGAGGTAAAAAGTTAATTTTAAGTTTAAAGAATAGAAAAATAAGAATTTTCTTTATAAATAAAACTCAAAACTCATTCTTTTTATGAAAATTAGGAATTAAATAAGTTTTCAGTTTCTATAAATTTGTTGTCTATGAAAATGGTATACCTTTAAAAAATTTATAGTGTTTTTTATACTTAATACTCAATAAATATGTTAATTTTGTCATAGCTGTTACTTTGTTATTGTTAAATTAAATATGCTCGCATACTAATTTTGATAATATCACATTTCAAGATATTTATAAATATATTATTAGGGTGAATACATATGTTAATACTCTTACTTTAAAAGTAATAAATTTACTATCAATCCAAATTAGTATATTTATTAAATGTTGGAGGGATCAATCTTGAAGTTACTAAAAACTTATTTATTCATGAAAATTAAAAGCATATTTATAAGTTAATGAAAATACCACTATCATCTCTTTTATCTTGAATTGAAGGGGGGACAAAGTCTCTTGATGAGTGTCGGAGAGAATATTAGAGAAATGGTATTATTGATATCTGATTCTCATATGCATTATTATGAGAATGAGAAAGGAGTAAGTGAATGTCTATTCTTTCAATGAGAGCAGGGGGTAATTGGCCCTTTGACAGTGAGACTACTGATCCCTGAACCAAATGTTGAGCACCAGTCCTAAACAATAATGCAAAGTATGAGTGGCATATGGCATGTTTTATGCTCAAGAAAAAGAAAAAAGAACCTTGTGACTTGTTTTTGAGGGAGTGTTTATGTAGCTTCTTTAAACTTTTTTGTTCACCACAAACCTAATTTCACACTAGTACTTATTTTTATTATAGGAAAATGAAATCAGTGCTCCACCATACTCATATTTTACTTTTGAGTTTAATGGGTATGTTACATATGTACAAAAGGGTTGATTCTGATCAGGTTCTTTAGTTTTTTTTTTTTCTCTTTTCTTTTATCCGAATGATTTTGATTAATTTGTTCAATTCATATATATTGACAGACTTTTACTTTGGTCTGTTATCCAAGTTAAATCAATCTTGTTATAGATAAGTTTGTAATAAGTTTCTTTATACAAGTTCATTTTAGATAAAAAAAAAAAGTTATCCAAGTTCATATTAGATATTTTATATTTCTATAAATATTTATGAAACTTTTAAAATTCATAGAAAATTAGCAGGAATATCATTTCTTATATTTTAAAATAAAAATTTATGAAAAATATATGTAAACAAGAAATGACGTAGATAGTATACCACGTATCAAAGAATAAAAAGATGAAAAACTTTATAGTTGGGATTCATATAGGTTGCAAATACAAAATGCGTATTTATTTCGTGTTTGTAGTGAGAATTTTCCTCCAATAGTTGCAGATATTCTGGAGAAATGTTCTTATCCTTATCTTCAGACAATTCACTTTCTGGAATGACCTTCTATTAATTGAACACCAATAAATCCTCTTAAAAGACCTTTTCGTTTTATTTATTTCCTTTTTTTATTAAGGGAGAATTTCCCAGTTTGTTACCAATTATAGTCAATAATATCAGAAATTAGAATAAAGTTTATTAACAAAAAAAACCATCAGAATAAAGTCTTAAAACTACTATGGAGAAAAAAAACATCTTTAAAATGAAATGAGTATTGATTCATGAAGCATATTTTGGATGAGGAACAATATCCAAAAAAATTATTCTGAGCATGCGCTCAAATCCACTATTGATTGGAATAATTGCAAACAAATGAAATGATGGTACGTTTTTCTTTTGATGTAATAGTATTTATTGGTCACTTTGATGTTGCCATATTCAAAATGGAAACATGATGAGTTGCGTCTAAAACTGCCTACCAACTACCAAATGCAAGAAAAATAATATTACAAATGAATATATTCTTAGGCTTCAATGTCAAGTGCCCCACATTTCAATTCTTTGCAGAAACAAGTTCATCATATTGAATTATTTATACTACATTTGGTTCCTCCGACACATATCATGCTCATGTCTTCAATCAATATTGACCAAAAAGACATTTATGGAAGATAATAAGTAGTTCAGTGATCATGAATCATGATCATAACATCATGTATCCATACCCCACCCAAAGATAGCTCTGTTAATGATGAGAACTTGGTGAAGAAATAGTAGAAAAAAATCCTTTAATTCATCTAGCTTAACAAACTCTAGTAACAATGTTTTAGAACCCTCTTTATGTAAAATATATTATTTCGGTTTTAACAATATTTTTTGTGTTGTATATTTGGTACACAATGAAGTAAAAGCATCTAATGTTACCTTAACAAAAGAATAAAAGCATCTAATAAAAGGAAATGTGCCGAGACTCTTTTTGGGGACAAAGATAAAATCTTATTCTTTTCGAATGGATTAGTTATTTTTCGGTTAAAACTCAGCCAATTTTCATAAGAGAGAATTATTATCAACCATAAAATTCTCTAAAGGAGTATTTTACACGTTTATTTTATCAAGATATTATAATCATAGTTTTTTTTCTTTTAAGAAATAACTATATTCAGGAAAGGAAAATGTATGATCCGGAAAAGGAATCGGGTGGGATTTAAAGGAGTAAAGGAGAGGATATTGAAAAAGAAAAATAGACATAAAATAATGAGAGCATCAACAAAGAGTGATGTAAGAAATTATAAAGAGAAGGAGAAAGAGATATTAAGAGTGTCACATGATAATTCTAAGTTACAAGAGGAGGAGTGAAGATAAGCGAGTTGAGGAAGAAAGTGATTTAAAAAAATGATTTTCTTCTGCTTATTGGAAATGAAAAAATAAGGAACGTGTTATAAATTAGGAGGTGAAAAAAAAAGTAGAGTATCAATAATAAATATAAAGTAGGGAGGTATTTTATCATTATGGATATAAGGTAAGTTTATATATCCATCATCATTAGTAGTGGGGATGAATAGGGGACAATGGGTGTACGAAAGAGTTTGTTGTAGAAAAAATTGAAATTTTTGATAAAATACGACGTTAGTTAAAAAGGAATTGATATAAATAAAAATACAGTGATAATTTTATAAATAAATGAAAATATATTACATCGGTTAAGGGATAATCGATATAATAGGAACCGTTCTACATCGGTTGTTAAATACAACCAATGGAGAAAATAGTCAAGGAAAATCCCACTAATTTTTTTTTTTTTGAAAAAACAATTATGTGAGCTACTTATTAAATCGGTTGTTGCTCCAACCAATGTAATAGAGTGATTTTTCTACATTGATTGTGAGCTCCAACTGATGTAATAGAGTTATTTTTCTACATTGTTTGTGAGCTTTAACCGATGTAGAAAATGACGTTGCATGCTCCAATTAAAACATATATTTGGCGCGAACACCCTAACATTTTCACTGCTTTTGCTATTTGTCTTTCCCTCGTGCCGCTAAGTCTCTGCTGTCTTGCTAGCCTTCGTCCACTTTGTTTGTTTTGCATTTTCGACGTGTGTGATTTGTTTGTTTAACTTGTTTTTACTTTGACGTCGTGGGTTATTAAGGGTGTCATAGCAATGACTTTACTTGAAGTGTGAGCCTATCTCGAGCTTATCTCTATCGTGAATGCCTAGTTCCACCTTTACCCCTTGCTGCTTTGCTTTGCAACATGTTATCATTTTTGTAAAATTGATTAAAAGTAGTTAGAAATTTATTTTTGATCCAATTTTTTTAGCAGCAACTTCTTTTAGTGTATATAGCAAAGATCTTACATTGTATAAATTTATCATAGATTTTGAGTTTTCAAAATTTAGAGCGAAAAAACTTCAAATGGTCATAACTTTTGATATAAAGCTCAGATTTATACGCGTTAAAAATGAAAGTTTCTCAAAATAAGATAATAAATGCTTTGGCTAACAATAAAGGAGGTTGGGTCTCCCCAATTTCCAAAATTCCATTGTTTATTATTACTTTTTTTATTTTTTAGTATTTTTGAGCTATTTTTTAAATTTAGACTTTTACTTCACATATCTATTTTGTCCAAAAATTTTAATTTTTTTGTGATTTTTTCTTGTATGAATTAGAATTTATCAACCCATTATAATTTAAAAAAAAAAAGAGACATATTACATTGGTTGTATGTTGCAACAAATGTAATTGTCTCTCTTTTTCACTCTTTTAAATTTTTCTTTTACACAGGGTATATTTATAATTGATATAATGTGTGTATTTTTTACATTAGTTGAAGAACCGATGTAAAAAATCATGGACTTTTTACATAACCCGCATCAACATTGGTTGCAGAATCAATGTAAAAAGCCTCATAAAACATATTGAGAATCACATTTTCCTATTAGTGGTTGTTGATCATTATAAATGTTTATTCATCATGTGACATAAAGAAAAAGAGATTATAGAAGGAATTGATACAACTAAGAAGAGGAGACACATATTCTACAAATAGTATATGGTGTCTAGTGGGATATTTTAATGCACTAAGAAGAAAAGAGAAAAGAAAGGGAGAAAGTGGGGATAATGTTGAAAAGGAAAAAAAATAGAAGAGTTAATAAATTTATAATAAAAATGAAAACTCATAGATATATCTTTAATTGGCCAAAATTTACTTCATATATAATTGAGGGATGACAAAGAGTATGATTGACAGATTCATAACATCACACAAATGACTAAATAAGTGATAGGAAAATACATAATATATTGGTAGTAGGTGTGTGTTGGGTCATTACCCACTAGTGCTAAAGGTTTCTAATTAGGACCAAGGACCTATACCTTTTAAAAGCTTAAAATGTTGGCTTAAAAATCTTAATTTCAAGAACCTTGTGAACACAAATTGGGAGAAATAGGAAATACAAGGATGAGAACATTTATTTTAGGAAAAACTAAATAGGATGAAAGGTGACCTAAAGAAGTGGAACAAAGAATAACTTGGTAATAGACAAAGTAACATGCAAAAACTAGTGGAGAGAATGAATGCATTAGACATTAAACATGAGAATAGAGGGAGAGGAAAACGAATACAAGAAGCTAGCAAAGAGGAATGAATCTTTCTCTACCAATAATAGAGAAACAAATATAGTGGGAAATGTCAATACAAGCTACTTTCATGCAATAGTATGTCCAATACAATACAAGGAATTTGCAAGAAAGGAGTATGGTTGGAAGAACCTAGAATTGTGTTGGAGGAAGTCAAGAGGTACTTTGAGAGTATTTTCCTAGAAGAGAGATGAGACAAACCAAATTTGAATGGTATAAGGGATGTCTCCAAACTCTAATACAATATGACTATGCATTGTTGTGGAAACTCCACTTTTAACATGGTTGTGTGTGAGGATAGAACCATCCCCACTGCTAGTCCTATGCATCTTCCCTGTAAAAAAAGTTATGAACAAATTTATATATGTTATTTACATTGCCATTTTGGACACAACATGATATTGCAAAAATATTAAACATGAATATAAAATAATCATTAGTATTATTAAAGTCTCAATAATTTTCATTGTTGTTATTGTTCTCTTCATCAATTTCATTTGATTCATCCACTTCTTAAACATCATTCATAGAGATGTAAAAATGGGCTCAAATCTATGAGCAACTTGGGTTACCAGGGTTTGAGCCGAGTTAAGTTGGAAAAAATATTCTTTTTAATTGTAGGCAAAATTGAATCCAACTCACTTAATCTTCAAATTAAACGAGTTCGAGTTAGGATGAAGGTGAGTTGACTTGTAACCCACCAACAACAACTCTTCATAACTTTTTTCACTATAACTAATTAATACTTTTAATTATGTTGGTTAACACTTGGTATTTTTAAGACTAAAATTTTGTTCAATATATTTGAATGGTTTTGATGTTTAATTTATTTGTTTGCCTAATTATATAAGTCAACACTTTGATTTTTTTTACTATCTTTATAATATCACTTTCTAATTTTGGTTAATGTTTAGTGAAATAGGTGAATTGTACTACTAAAAAAAGTAGGTTGAGTTAATCCTATTTGATTGTATTACAAGAAATATATGAAACAAGTTGGAAGAGAAAAATATGCTTAAATGAATCAACCCACTTAACCCACCAACCCTTGAAAGCTCGAGTTAGGTTACAAAATTTCTGACTCACTAAAAAATGAGTCGGGTTGAGTTAACTCACTTTTAGTTCAATCCATGGTGAGCCTACCTGTGTAAGCTAGGGTAGCTTAATTTGACACCCCTAATCATCATTGATTCGATAATACTATCATTAACTAATTCAAGAATTAGGGTGTCAACTAAGCCTTCTATGTTCAATAATTGTAATTGGTGGGATAATACACATTTCATCAACTTGATATACAATTATGGTTCAATTTTGTCAACTTCAATGTGGCATGGGATTTCGTTGTGATTATCACATAACAATCACAATAGTTTATACATATCTTTGGATAAATGACATATTAAATTTGTCTTACTTTTTGTAGAATGATGAATGGATCCTAGGAAATATACATTTCAATCATTTTGATTTCTAAAATGTTATATTGTGAATGAAATCACATTGACAATAAAAAAAGGAAATTCTTTTAACTAATTTCGAGATATTCTTATTGATAAATGTTGTGGATGATAAAAGAAAATAGTCATATTCTCCTCTTTATATAACACTTTTTACATGGACCCCACTATACATGGGTTTTTTTCATCACTCCAAAGCTTTGTATGAAACTTATGTCCATTAATAAAGTACACGTTCCACAATGTGACACTTGATTTAGATCTCCAAGTTGATGCCTTTATTCTAGAATCTTTCATCCCATTCCTCTTATCATTAACCTACATATTAATGATATGCATAAATGTAACTAAGTTTATTTTTTATAATATAAGAACACTATGGATCATATGACTTAATAGTTCTTAAACCATTGGAAAATACTCATGTATAGAAGTAAAAGCTTGTTCATCATCAATGGAGTTAACTTAAATGAACAACCTTAAAAAGAAAACTTGTTTTACAAATTGTTGATGTGTAACATAATATTTAACTGAGAAAAAATTGTTAGTGAAGCTTCTTCAATCTAAATTGGAATCAATTGCCTCTTTATTATTTGATTTGAAAGTTAAAATGACAGCACATATAGAATCAGAGGAAAAATAAGATTCTTACAAATTTTGCTCTCTGTAAAGAATCACAAAGGAAAATAAATAACTCTCAATTGTGCCTTTTCAAGTATGGTGAGGGCTTATATTGCTCTAGAGTATCTAGAGATAGGGTTGGTCACTAACAAAATGGACGTTATGCCTTTAGAGTGGTGTTGTTAAAATTAATCACATGTAAATATTTTGTTAACAATGCTTCACGTAGTGATAAGAAATCCCAATAGCAAAGAGAATAAAGAAAAAAAGGTTAATTTGTTTGTTCATCAGAGGTTCACTAGAAACAATGAGAAAGTGTGTCATCTTTAACTAATTAAACTAGGTCTAACCAACCTACTTGATTGAAGAACCTCTAGACACACCAATTATGATATATATAGTCTCTAACTTATTCAAAATACAAGTTATATGGACCAAATAATATCACTTAGCATCAATAACAACCGTAATAGAGAGGTAAAAAAAAAAAAATACTATTTTGCTACATTACGTGGAAATGTAGACTTCAATTACCTTTGTAATTAATTTTAAAATATTATATGTATTACATGTAGTATTTTATTTTGATTGATTAATCATATGTTACTTAGTAAGAAGAGTTGATTCCTTTTCATGGTAAGTATTTATATAAAATACCTATGACATTTCCCATCTAAAGATACACTTTTTACTCATCATGTAAAAAAAAAAAAAAATTAAGATATCAAGCATATCACCTTTCTCAATTAGGTGACTTTATATGTCTTAACAATTTTATATAACATTTGAAAAGAAATATGAAACTATATCAATACCACTAACTCATGCTTAAAAATAATAATTTTTCTTGAATTAATAATGTTAAAATAACATTCAATAGAATAACTCTGGACAAAATTTATATCTAAACTTCAATATATTCAATATCTAAAAGTTACTTGTAAATCCTTAGATGGACATAACAGACAATCGTATATGCTTCTTCTTCTTAAAATCATTCAATTTTGACAATAAATTATGTATTTTAACATTTAGAAATTGTGTTCATATCTATTTAAAAGAGGTGAAATAAAAATAGACAAAAAGAACACAATAACATTTCACAATTTCAACAAACTAAAATTAACAAATTAATGTATCAACTAGCTTCTACTTTAGCTTATTAATTGCTCCTTAATTCTAGCTTCTTAGCAACATACACATTAAGAAAATAGCTTTTGTTTGAAAGTCAAACATGCAAATTATAGAAAACCACATAACCGTCTTCATTTTCAATGTTAATTGAAATAATAACAATCTTCATTTTCAGTGTTAATTGAAATAATATGTATTTATAAAATAACACATTCAATCTACTCCTAGAAGTAACAACTAAACTGTTGTTGGAGAAGAATTTTCGACCCTCTTCTTGAACAATTGAATCCCAAATCCAAAACTTCAACTCTTTTAAATACGTTTTAGTCCTAGGCGTCATAATAACTAGAGTTATGAAAATAAACTCTCAATCTTGCTTACGATTTTAACTTCACTTAAGAGATTATGACTTAACATAAGAGATTTGTAAGTTAAAAAAAAAGCGATTAGATATGTACACAAGGTAACGATAACAAGGAATTAGAATTTTTGGCTTAACATAATGAACTACACCCGCTCTATATTAAATGCTACACTAAAATTAATTTATTTTTTCTAACAACGACCAAACTTGACGCTAAACACATTTTCTTTAGAAATAATAAAGAATGACATTATTATAAACAAGCGTAGAGTGCATCAACCTGAAAAATATCAATTAATTAATACAATATTAAATTACAGTTCCATTATCATATTAAAAAATAAATAATAAAAATTTAACTTAACGTTCATTCATTGAACATAATACTTTTATTTAATAAAAAAATTGTTTATAAATTAATTAGAATCAGTTAAATTAACACAATTTTTTTATTTTACAATAATTTTTTATACCTAATATCAGTCAAATCAATACAAGTATTCTATATAATAAAAATGTTATTTATATCATTTACAACTTTTAAATTATTAAAAAAAATTCAAATCTTTTGTGTTATTTTGAGTAGATTAAGTGGACATTAATTAAATCTCATTTTGACGGGCACTCTATTTTGAAAGAGTGTTTTTTTTTTTTTTGTTTAAAAAATTATTGAGTTGTTTTGTATGTGTTTTAACAAATAAGCATATATTTATGTGTTATTTTATAAATAAATAGCTTTACGCTTTTTAAGTGAATTCTATCTATTTTTTTTTTAATAAATGATTTAAAAAATGTTTATTTCAATCCAATCTCAACATGACTACAATGACATGGCAAGACAATCTCAACATGAAATTATGAAATTTAATTTTCTTTGATATTAAGTTAATTTCTACTTTTACAAATAAACAAAAAAGTTTGCAACAAGTAAACAACTTAAAAATTGAAAGACATAAAAGTACAGTAGAACACGAACTTTACAAATCAAATAATATCAAAATTTCTTATAGTCCACTGTGTTTTAAAGTAAATTTTTTTTCTATATATATATATACCTCGGAAAGAAAGATGATAGTTGTTGAGAGTAAGAATCCAAAAAAATCTTCATGTAGAAGAACGAGGCACTTGGTTTTTGACTAATCAATATCTAAACATAAACATGTGCTTCTTTTTAAATTAAAGTTTTCTCGTCTCCACTGCTTGTACTGTTTCGATTTGAATTAGACCATATTAAAAAATATTTATGTCTCACAACTCTTGAAATTTAAATGTTAATTCAATTAAAAAAAGAATATAAAATCCTTAAAACTGTAAACAAGAATCATCATATAATATTCAGTTCTGCCTACGGTCACTTGAATGAAAGAAAACTCAGAGGAATTTAGGAAAGTAGTAATAGCACATGGTATGAAGTGATAAAAAATGAACGAAGGGAAGTAGATAATAATTAACAATAATCATTTAGTTGTTTCAAGAAAAAAGAAATCATAAGAATAAAGCAAAAATAGTAAGACCTACGTAAACTTTTCCAAAAAGAAAAAAAATGAAATTTTTTAATAAACAAAATTACGTCTGTAGTCAGTATTAAATTACAAGAATATAAATATTACTTAACATAAAATTTTTGTTATTCTTATTGTCTACAAAGTACAAAGAAAAATATTTACAATTATTTTCTTATTCTTAAATAATAAAAAATATTTTTTGAATTTAATAAATACATATCACTACTAGATATCACTACTAGATTTTAGTATCTCTATGAAGTTGACACTTCAAAACTATCATTTGCCTTACATGAGACAACCATAAAAAAGAAATAAAAAAAATAGAAAACCATGGGAACCTCACTAAACCTATGTAAAAAAAAAAAAAGTCCTAACATATAGTGCCATGCTACCGAAAGTGAAAAAACCACTCTTACAAGTATAAAACAAACGACCAAAAACAATGTAATAAAGAACCAGGAGAGATCAACAGGTGAAAATCACTAACACCATGAAGAAACCCCAAATGCAGCCATGTCACCCGATATATATATATATGTATATATATACATATATATATATATATATATATATATATATATATATATATATATATATATATATATATATATATACATATATATATATATATACATATATATATATATATATATATGAATGAATTGTGAAGATATTTTACATTTAATTAAATTATAAATCATTATATATAATGAATTTCATTTTTAATAATTATTATAATATTATAAAATATGATCTTAAAGTAAAGATAAAAAAGAAAGAATAGAGAATAAATATTTTTATATATTTATTAATAGAGTTGATACTCTATTTAAATATATAAAATGTAATGTTTACTCCACATCAATTCTAGAGTACAAAATATGGAAGGTCACCAAACAACTCAAAAAAATAATTCGTAACGCTATAAAAATCTTTAAGGTTCACTAATTGAAAAAAAAAAAACGTATCCGATTAAAATCTTATTAAGAAAAGTGCCGTGGGATAAAAACAAGGAGAAATAATACATCATTTCTTCAATAGATAGACATAATGTATTTATTCTAAGATAATAAAATTCAATCTTGTGAACCAATTCCTAAAAAAACATTCACAAATTTTTACATTAATAAACCATTTGAATTTCTATATTACCATTTTCTTTAAGGTGATAATCCATTTTCTTAAAAAAATACTTTATTTTATCATCTTTAATATATCATTATTTTAAATACATTTATATACAATTATTGATATTATTTACCAACACTTCAAGAAAATATAAAATTATCTTCTAAATATTAGTGTCAATTAAATTGTAACGTTATTAGAGTGGATTTATCTGACTTTGGCATGATTCAAAAGGTTAATTTAAAAAAATTATGATGCATATTTAAATGATTTAGTAATTAATAGAGTCAGTTTAGCTAATTCTAAGTTGATTTTGTCTATTTTTAACTTTTTTAATAAATATATATTTATATTAATGATAGATTAGTGTCGATTTAGTTGATGTTAAAAGAATCAATTTAATGTTAGACGTTGATAAAGTTGGCTTAGTCAACTCTAAGACAATGCTAATTATCTTTAACTTTTTTAATAAGTAAAATATTTATATTAATATTATATTAATGTTGGCTAAGTTGATCCTAACTAAAATAAATAAAATTAACATTAGTCTAGATAATATTAAATTTATATATTTTTAGCATTTATATTTATTTAAGTTAGCGTCAACCAAATTGACACTAATTTTATTTATCTCATTATTTAATTTAGCATCAATTAAGTTCACTAATATGGTATATCTTTAATATTTATTTAAGTTAGCTTTAGTTTAGCCTATGCTAATTTATATGTTATGGATTCATTATAAAAAAAAACAAAAATTACCGACGAGACAAATCTATCGGAAATATTTAAAATATATCGGTAAACTAATTGTATATAAATTTATCGACGGATTTTTGAGTTCGTCCGTAATTACCGACGGATTTAAGATAAATTCATCGATAATTATCCACTTATTTAAGATAAATCCGTCGATAAATTTATCGATAATTATCGGTAGATCATAAATACGACGATAAATCCGTCGGTAATGATATTTTACTGACGGATAAAGTTCCGTCGATAAAATTTCATCGATAATTTAACTTTTTCTTGTAGTGATTCATGTACATTAATGACAACAAATAAGAACCATAAATTATTTTTAATTCAAAGGCCCAAATTTAAAGATGACAAAATCTTTTCATCACAATTTCCTTATAACTTCCTATATAAATCTCTCCATTCTCATCTCCTTCATTAATAACTGTCTCATTCATCCACACTCATCTCTTCACTCACAGTCATCTCTTTCATTCACACTCATTTCTTTCATTCACACTCATTTCTTTCATCTACGCTCTTGTGCTTATCTTTTTCGTTCACACTCATGTCCTCAATCCACATTCATCGCCTTCATTCACATTTATTCCTTCAACCACTACATTAATTTCTATTTTTTGTTTGTATTTTATTTGATTGAATATAGGGGCACTGTACAAGAAATAATTTTTAAAAATTATTATCATTAGCATTAGTCAAACCAAAACAAATTAAGTTAATATTAAAAATAGATTTTATTTAATATCGTCGATGTTAAATTAAATAAATTTTAATATAAAAGTGCATTAGTGTCAGTTTGGCTGCACTAAAATAATTTAATTAAACATTAATTTAAAAACTAATGGACACTTGGAATCGACCTTCAAAAGTTGTCATTAATGAATTAATATTTATGCTTTAGAGTCTCTGCACGTGTAATGCAAATTCGATGCTAGTGGCTAATTACCATTAGGCAAAAGCATACACTAAATGTGTATTTTCTTGTAATGTGATAGACCACAAATTTTTCAATGTTGAATTATAAATTTTAACAAAAATATTCATGACTTGCATCTTGCAATGTAAGATTTAATGCACAATTTGGCAAGGTTGTTGTGATGGTTTGTTTCATAAATCTCTATGAAATTGTTGTGTCACCACATTAGCCTTTCGATATCATCTAGTTTTCTTCGGTATAGTCTTTTTACAGTGAGATAATCTTGATGGTATCGTCTGGTTCACCTTATTCTCGATATAATCTAATTCTTGTGTAATCATTTGACAAGTTTAATTCAGGTTCATCTAATGGGTCTTTGGCTAAATCTACATACTTATTAATTTTGTTAGAACCTTTAACGCATCTTATAGTATTTGTTATCATCAAAATTCATACGAATCTCGTATAAGATCATCTAAAGGATATTATATCATTTGACTGATTCTGGATTGTCTAGTGACTTAACAAACTTAGCATCAAGATTTTGAAAAACTTAAATAGGTCACAACAAATAAAAGTTATTATTATTTTTGAATCAAGAAATCTCAGTATAATGAACATGACCACCTTGTTTGGTAAAATGAGGGTGCATCAAGTGGAACTAGGAAGATTAAAGTAAGCAAAGAATGAAGATATAATTTGACATCTGCGAAACATGAGTTGAATGTTTTCATTCTCTTCCATCATGAGCAATTCATACTTGTGAGCCAATAGATTAAGTTTATTTTTTTACACTTCCTTGGATCTTCGTACATGACAACTAGTATGTCCCACACATGTTTTATGTGTATCATTGCATACTCATCTTTCGAGATATCACAATTGTGTGCTCTAGCATTAATTTGATATCAGTCTTTTTGTTCTTTAGTCTAATAACTCTTTGGTATCATGTGACGATTCTCATGCAAAGGGATGTGGTTTCCATTTTTCATCATGTCTAGCATGTCCATATGACATAACCCAAAGAAATCAAGTACCTTGTCTTTATACCTTTTGAAAATAGGTGGATAGTTGATTGTGTATCCTTTGAACTTCATAAGTCTTGTTTTAGTATTACGTCTCTTGTTACGTCAATAATTAAGAAGTAAAGTCTAGTACTAACTATAGTAGCACGTCAACCTTAGAAGGGGTGTTCAATAGAATCATCCAACTTTTTTCTTGCAAACTATTATACCATTAATAAATAAAAAAATAGAAGGATATCGACACAACAAATTTATACTATATTAGTCACAAATCTTGAGTTACATTCAAATCTCTCTTGAGTATAGTTCACTAATAAAAAACTTTTATTATAAACAAGGATACAAAATACTTTGTTATATATTCTCAATCTCTTTTTGAGATTAAAAAAATGAATATTCAATCTTCCATTCTTAATTACAAACAAGATAAGATAATTGAAAAAAAGATTTACTCTTATGAAAAATATTGGACAATATTTTCTTACATATCAATAACTTCATATAACAAAAAAATACAAGAATTTATTTTAATACACTCATACTAAAGATATTAACCACCAACATATAAATAAAAAAGTATAAATCTTATAAATAATGTGTATTTCTTAATGATGAATGTCCATCAAACTTATCTTTTTATAAGTTTTTAAAATGGTGATCATTGTTATGTAATCTTTAGATATAAAAACTATTTGATAATGTGATTGAAGAAATTTACATAAATATTTACTTAATATATATTAATATATATTGATCATGGATTAAAGTTTTAATACGAAGGATTGTTTTCTACTTCTCTTTGAACAATATATATATATATATATAATAGATAAAATATTTTGATTATATTATTTGTTAGCGTTTTTAATTGATTATCAATTGATTCTTTAAAGAGTTTTTATTAACATAATTAAAATTATATTTTCTTATTTATAAAAATGATATATTAAATATTGAGTAGTATGTTTAGGTGTAACTCGAGCAATTTACATCTATCCACCTAGGAAGAATAAGAAAACTTCCCACCTTGTCATTTCATTTTCATTCATCAATATGCCACCATTTAAATTGTTTTTTAACACATAAATTATTGGATTTAAAACAAAACAAATATTTAGTCAAAGTAATTTAACTTATGTTAAAAAATTAAATATACTTTTAATTAGTTTACATAAAATTGAGATAATTTGATTTTACTCTAAAAATTTTTCAGTTTTAATTCTCTTTAAATAAACTGCATTTTGATCATGGCTATTAACTTTATTGTTAATTTAAGTCATAAATGATTGATTTTACACATGCGCATGGTCACGTATACTTTTCAAATGACGTGATTTTTTGGGCAAGTTTTTACTTTTGTATTTAAAAATTTGAAAACTAAATGTGCCCTAATTCCAATATTTTCAATCTTGGGTCAATTTTCCCAAATCCGCTAACCAAATTTGTGGTTGTAATGATTAAAATGTTTGACTGTTCTTTACGCGTTCATTCATAGATTTCCAACTTTCCGGTGCTTCATAGCCATCTGTATTATATATGTTTAACTAAGTTTTACTCCACAAAGACTTTTAGAAATAACTAAATTTCTAATAAATTATATATAAATTAAAATTAACTTATACATAAATTAAAAATAAAAAAATGTATACATAAGTTATTGCTATAACTTATTTATTTTTCGAATAAACATTTATCTACAAGTTTATAATAGGAATTTAACTATTTTATATCGAGTTACAAAAGGAAACAAATTGACCTTAAGTGATTTTTAATAACATTAAATTAAAATAAAATAACATGTAATACCTGTTAATATTTAAATAGGCATATACTTTTTTAAGAAAGAAGGATGACAATATAGCTTAAGTATCTCTCTTAAAAGAAAATTATAATTTATCTTCAATAATAACTTAAGAGCTTATTTAACTATCTTTTCTTAAAAATATATAGTCATTTCAACTGTTTGAGAAAATGAAAAAAATAATTACTTCATAAAACATTTATTTTCCGAGAACTACTTATTTTTAATATAGTTTAATTGACCATGACTAGATTTTTCTCCCAACCTCGTCATCTTGCGAATTTAACCTAACATTAGCAACAAACACGCGTTTGGAACAAATTTTTTCAATGAATTTTTGTAGTTTGAACACATGAAAAAATTTCCCGCAGTATTACGTTTATTATGCAACATCGTTAGTAATTTAATTTTCTGAAAACATCAAACTTTATTTTATTTTAAATTCTTCCGAATTTCATTGATTCTATTCCTCTAAATCCACCTCACCAATGAAGAAGACTGATTTAATTTAATAAAATGCACATATAGGCTATCATTTTAATATTTTTTTTAACGCACTTTAATTCTTACAATTAAAAATATATTTCAGGATTTTGCCATAGTTTTCATATTCATATAAGTTAATATAATGATTTAGAAAATTAAATATCATAAAAGAATAACTGCAGTCATCCAGACATTTTCTTAATTATAAGTATTCTCATTATAATTAGCATGCAAATAACTGAAAACACAAAAAAAGATTAGAAAAAAAATATATTAAAGAGAATGGATAGAATTTAAAGTGAACTATGTGCAAAAAGTTTAAATTAAGACTTATAATTTTATGCACACAAGACTTACCTTCTTTGTTACTTATTCTATAAGAAATATCTTGATATATAAATCATTTGAAAATTTGTTATCAACACAGTGTGAGGCCATATGTTTTTTCTTTTATAATACTCAGCATTCAGAATAATTTAGTGATGAAATTGTTTGTCTAGTAAAGAAAAATATTTGCACTTTGTTTTGTTGATTTGTTGTTGTCAACACATCACTGTTGAGATTGGAATGGTTGGATGGGAGAAAAGTAGTCATAGAACTTTTGGGGTGATGAAGCAATAATTGAAGAAGCAAAGTTTTCATGTGTTGACGAAGGTGTAAAGGGTGACTGTTACCACCAGCACTAGTCTTCTTCTCCCATTACATTCAAAAACATGACTGCGACTAAGCAATGCTACTATGGTTTACAATATTGAATTTGAAGTCATGTCCAATTCCATGGAAAACAACATATTTTAATTATATTAATAAGTTAAATTCACCCATGTCTATTTTCTGGTTCTTTTCTTCTTCTCTTTTTCTGTTCACGTCATGTATAATAATGAACTATATTAGTTTTCTGTACCATCATGGTCAAGGTTGAGTAATCACTGGCTGACCAAGAGGATTTACTTAACAAAAATAATAATAGTGTTTGCTAAATTTCTCAGATAAATTTTCGATAGAAAACACTTTTTTTTTTCTCTGAAATTAATGATCACTAAGTATTAGGTTTAACCTCAACTATTATCTTTTTTTCTTAATAATAGAACTTACGCAATGTATAACCTAATTTTTTTAAATTATTTTCAGAATTAAATTTACTTTTCTTCTTCATATAGTTTGTGAATGTGTAATATTTTTCTTTACAAAAAAACTATTTATGCAATTTTTTTTTTCAACTTTTTAAAATTAATTCGTTAGTCCATAATTAATATATATCTCTTTTGCCTTGGAAAATGTTTTAGTCGACCAGGCAAGTCTAATTGATATAAATATTGAAGCATTATCAGTTATAATTGTATTAGTTAATTATTCAGGTAGAATACTAATAATAAGGTTTAATAATAATTTTTTAAGACATAATATGGTTGACATATGAATATCTTAGTAACTAAATAACATATTAACTATTGAGGAAGATTGGGTCACTTGATTGGGTATAATGTATAAGTTGTTCTAAACGTGATTTCAAGATATACGTATTGTTATATTAATTCCATACTAAAATTGTTTAATGTCAAAAAAGTAAAAGACATATATTTTTATATTTCACAATAAAAAGTGAATTTATGTCTTATTTTTAATATTTTTTATTATAAAATATCATAAAAACACCATCCTATTTCTTGAGCTTTTAATTTATATATACACTTCAAATAATATTCATATTAAGTTATTAAACATATTTTAATTCGAACATGAAAAATATATTTAAAATATAAAAGCTAAATATTGTATTATATTTTTAGTTTTAAGTTTGGAATTTTACTATTTTATAATTTAAACAATTCCACTATAAAATAATTGACTCACATTTCTAAATGGTATAAAAAATTAAATACAAACATAAAGTCAATTAATACCCTCACCATCGATAAAAGTAAGTATTCTTTATCAAAGATTATTTGCCATCCCTACTTTGTAATAGTTCATTTCTGATTCAAAAATCACATTACCAAGAATCCAACTATGTTGATTATGAGGTTGTAATTTTGCAGCGGTCAAGATGTTGCAGTTAAAAGTCAATAGCTCAGGAAGTAGGTTACAAATTTAATTATTTGTTAGTGTAAAAGGTTTTAAAAGTCTACTACTTTAATATATATATCATCATCATCATCATCAAATGTGTTGAGACAAAATGTCTCTGTTTATGTTGATTAAAATATGATATTGTACAAAGTTGAATGTTGGATATAATCCAAAAGATTTTATTTTTGACTTTTCCACCTCTCTTTTCCGTAGGTTGTTATAATTTGTGGCTTGAATTAGCTTTATAATTTTGGTAAATACAAATTGATGGTTTAATATTATTTATTAATTATTAGTGATTTGCTAAGTAAACCATTAATAACAAGGATAACATTTCTTTATTACTTATTATTATTTAACTTATTTGAAAACGTGAGCAAATTCAACAATTTAAGGTAATAATTTAACATTAAAAAAACATTCTTATAGAAATTTTTTATAATTTATTATTTTCATAAGGAATGGGTAATTTCTCTAGCATTGACAATTGGAAAATAATTTCTAAGTATCTCTCTTATGGATTAAAATCACTTTTGTCTCCATTTTCTCTCCCCTCCTCCTATAATATTTTAACATGTCAATTAATATAACATACGAAAAAAAAAAGAATTAACAATACTGTATCATGGCAATTAATATAACATCTCAGAAAAAATCTGTCTTTCTCTGTAAAATCTCTCAATCATGCTCTGGTTACAATCCATGTTCCCACAATGAAAATACATTGGCAGATTCACACAATTAGGTGACAGAAAAATGTACTCAAAAGAAAACAACTAAATTTGTTAACATTTTTCTTAGATTATATTCTGTCATTTGTATTTGTATTATAGGATATTTTGCCCTTCAAGTTGAGAAAGTTCTAGTGTAAGAAAATTCAGCATTGAAACAAGAATTGAAATGAAGTTGAGGGTGCAAAACAAAATTTAATGAAAGGAGTTGAAGGTGCAAAAGCATAATTGAATGAACTATACACAGTAGAAGCTTCAAGCTATTGGAGGTTTTTATTCTACTTAAGTTGACAAAATTAGTAGAAGTTTTGGGACAACTTGAAAACTTGGTAGAACTCGCAAAGTCTGTGTTATTATTAGATCATGACTAACAAATATAATGGTTGTATAGTTGTAGTAGTTGCTCCTCTTTTGTAAAGGCAACTTTAGGTTAGTTTTATTAGTGCTTGAATCAATTTTGTTTGATTGGTTGAAAGCTTTATAATGTAATATGTTATGGTATATTTATGGTATATCTATATCTTCTATTGATAAAAGAAAGACTGTTTAACAATTATTACATTATTGTACTCATTACCTTTTAATAAAAATAACAAATATAAATTCACTGAATAATTATAATAAATTAGATTAAAGTGAATACCAAAATCTTAATAATCTAAATAACATAAAAGTCAAGTGAAAAAAAAATTAGCTTAAAAATAAAACAAAACTAGAATAGAACAATAACTTGTAAGAAGATGAAGTGGATCACATATAGTTATTGATTTTCACTTTGAGAATTGTTCCTCCATTTTACTCCACGATTATGACTAATGCCTGATAATTATGCATGTAGCAATTTCACTATTTTCACATTGTCAATTGACTATTTAGAGGTATAGCTTGCAAAGAATGAAAGATGAGCTCACAACCATTATCAAATGAGTTAAAATGTATTTTTGGAAGATAAAAACTATTTTGAAATTCCATAAGCACAATATAATCAATTGTATGATTATTTAATCAATTTAAACTATTTTTGATGAAATATAAAATATGATAATTGATTATCTCTCTTTTAATCGATTAAAGCAAGAAATTGAAAAATTGTTTCAAATACTTCATTTAACTAATTAAGTTAAATTGGTTTTTAACTAGTTTTTAAAATTTAATCAATTAATACTTAGTATAATTTATTTAAAACATTAGATTCAATTTAATTAGGATTTCGAAATTCTATAAGTAGAGTTATTGACTTAGCCTTTTCATAACAATAATATTTCGATTTTTAATCACATTTAAAAATTTTAATATATATTTTTGAATGCTGATCTTATTGCTTTAAAGATTTATATTAAGGTTATGCAAATTGTTGATCTTGAAACCGAGTCTGTTGTGAAAAAGTTTGATAACATCTTTCTTTGTTTTCTTTGTATTGTAACTAAAGTGTTTTATTTTACTTGGTAATCAAGAGTTGATAAGCTGAATATCCTCTTAGATGGTAAGAGTTGATAAGGGCTAATATCCAATAATAGATGTATATACTCTTGAATTTATTTAAGAGTTTACTCTTTGTATGAACTTTGCAAAGATAGTGGAACCAACAATTCTAAGGTTGAATTGTTGAGACTAGATGTATGATATTGTTGGTCTAAACCAATATAATTCTTTATGCAATCTTTTCTTGCTTATCTTGCTTTATTGTTGTTTCACCCAATTCTTGAATCAATCTTACTTTCATAATGATTATGTTCTATTTTCAAGTCCTAAAAGGGTTTTGAAAAGAATTTCAAGATAGTGACTTTTTTTTTTAGAAAGATTTTGAAACCAATTCACCTAGTTTTTGGTTTAATCAAATCATTTTCTTTTTTTGGCAATTGGCCTAATAGATGGTTTTTTAGAGGTATTCAAAACAAAGACCCTATAATTTTTTTATGGCTTTGTTAAATATTTTCTTTGAGGAGGATGAAAAAAGACCACCCTTATTTTGTGCATAAAACTTTTTTAATTAGAATATTAGAATGAAATTATTTGTAAAATACGCTGGTTACAAGGATTGGAGCTCTATTGTGACTACCAAAATGCAAGTTGAGTTATTTGAACAAGAAGCAAATTGAAACAAGGGTAAAAAAATATCGTTTTTTTGTATTATCGATGGATATTTGTATGAAAATCTTTTCTTGTAGAAATGTTAAAAATATATGATGAAATTGGAAGAAATGTATGAGAATGCAAAAGGTATTATTGATAAGGAATAGGCTAAAATAAACACACCATAAGAAGAAATTTGTTGAATGATGTATCTCGGAAAACACAATTATTAAAACTAACTCTTTGTGTTATCTTGACAGCAGGTATCCAAGACATATGACTAAAGATCAAACAATGTTCACCTAGTTTAAAGAAAAGGAAAATGACTTTGTTACTTGTGGTGACAAAAACAAAGGCAAGATTCTTGGGAAATTGATACAGTTGGTTTAGTGAAGACTAAAGATGTTTTTCTAATTGAAGATTTAAAGCAATTTCTTAGCATAAGTCATCTATGTGACAACAGGTTAAAGGCCATTTTTAAATTGCACAGTTGTATAATTGTTCAAGATCATTATGAGAAAATTACTTTGGTAAGAAAAAGATAAAACAACATTTTTGTGATTGATTTCAATAATGCATCCTTTAGCATATCATGTTTATATGCAAATGATGTTCTCACTTGGTTATTCATAAGAAAGTTGCATACATTCATGTGTCTCATTTCAGGAAACTGATTTAAAAGAATCTTGTACCTGGTTTTCCAAAATTACATTTTCAAAATAACAAGATTTATTCAGCTTGTCAAAAAGAAAAAACAAGTGAAGCATTCCTTCAAAGCTAAAAATATTGTATCAATTCAAAAATTAAATTGAATTGATTCACATGTATTTATTTGTCTAATCTAGAACTAAGATTATAGGTCAAAATTTCTATAAATTAGTTCTTGTTGATGATTTCTCTATATTTATTTGGACTTTCTTCCTTGAATCAAAGAATGAAGCTTTGAAATCCTTTCAAAAATTTGCAAAGGTTGCAGGAAATAAGAAAGATTCAAAAATTAAATTCTCTAGAAGTGATCATGGTGGGAAGCTTCAAAACGAGTCTTTTCAAAACTTTTGTAAAAATCACCACAACAAAATGATGTAGTTGAAAGGAAAAATAAATCTCTAGAACTTATTAAGAACAATTCTTAGTTAGAGCAATTTACCAAAATATTTTTTGGCAGATGTTGTGATTACTGTGTTATATATTAAATAGAATTCTCAGTAGACTTGTTTTGAAACTCACCCCATATTAGCTTTTCAAACGAAGAAAACCCAATATTACTCATTTGAAAGTTTTTAGAGGTAAATGTTTTGTTTTAAACAATGGAAAGGAAAATCTTGGTAAATTTGATTAAAAGGCAAATAAAGCTACATTCCTTAACTATTGATCATTAAATAGTAAAGCATACAATTTTTTTAATAAAAGAACCTTAGTTGTAGAAGAATCAATTCATGTTGTCTTTGATGAAATAGGCCAAGAGACAAAACCTCTTAACTCAAATAAATCTTCTTGTGATCATGATTATGCAAAAAAATCTTATGAGGAAGTTATTGCTCACGAAGATGGAAATCAAAATCAAGAAAGACATGAAACTGCACTACCCAAGGAATGGATATCTCTAAGGAACCTTTCAATGGAAAACATCATTGGTAACATATCTAGAGGTATCATAACAAGGTAAGGTTAGCAATTTTAGTTACATGTGGCCTATGTCAGATCCATCTCGGAAGTGGCAGAAATAGAAGTAGAGTCATTGATTTGGTTATGGGGCACCTCGATTGGGAAATACTTTAACTTGGCCCTAAGATGGACGTCAAATGTTTTTATCGAGATCCGAGTAAGTACCTTTTCTAGATGAGCCGACTTGACCCGAGTCTGAGTAGTGAGTGATTCGAGCTTTGGCAATCAAAGGATGCAGAGTGTCCACCTATAGAAGACATTCTGACGCTCAAGTAAGTGATTAGGGAATCAAATGTGTATAGGTAAGTAGGTGGAGTTTGGTTGAAGTGCATGAAAAGCTGAATGAAAAAGTGAGTCCTTTCTAATGAGTGGTGTGATATTTATAAAATATGATGAACCTAAGGAGGTTGATAGTTATACGGTCCAAAGTAAAAAAGAAACCAACTCAACGGTTTACTAAATTATGTGCAAGCAGAAAGCAAAATATATAAATCTTGTTTGAATTAATTACCCGCATATCTTGGATATGAGTAAAACTACCCCAAAATCTTTCAAACATAAGTTTCATATAGATAAATTGCTTTGATACGCTAATATTCGTAACTTAAGATAAAAGCTATAAAAAAATCATCTTGCCAAAAATAGATAAATAGTTTTTATCCAAATTTTACTTTTCAATTTTATCTATAATATAAATAAAATGTTTTTAAGAAACATAAGTAAGTCATCACGGAGTATCTATAACAAATAATAAAGAGAAACAATTTTAAATATGCTTTTTATGATGTACATATTTTATTGTGATTTTACACTTAAAATCTTGATAACTGTTTTTACTTATTAAAATAATAATATAATACTTATATTTACTAATAATGATTTAACTGTTTTACAAGTAATTATAAAAATTAAAAATATGCATATTTTTTAAATTAAAAATAAGAAAAATAAGAAAAAGCATACTTTTTCTGTAGTTTAATAAATAATTTTTGTAGACAAATAAGAAAACGAAAAATAATAATTTTTTATATACGTATTATTATATTTTTATTTTGTATATTTTAGTAATGATTTTTGTATTATAATAACAGTTATATGAAAAAATGTAATTGCATTCAATACATTTTATTAAATGTGGACATAAACTCGTATGTCCATTAAATATTAATATTAGCAATAAAAACAAAATTTCAAAATTTTCAGATATGCAATTTAAATAATTTTGTTGTGTAGAAACTATATTCAAAATTTAAAATATTAAAATCTTTTACCACTTTTAACTGTGATGCAAGTAATGAGGTATCTTTTTACAAAGTGTAACCTGAATCGAATACATACCAAATACGTTCCAATGATTACAGCTATTATTTCCTGAAGTTAGCCAAAATGGGTCCCTCGTACATATCAATTTCAAGCATTGAACGAGGTATGATGATTCCATACTGTGTTCTGTCCCGTGAGCAAAAGGAATTATAATATACGTATCAAGTGTTTAGGACACAATCAGCCCAGATTCAGAACAGACTCAGTTAGCGAAAGGCAAGGCTGTCGGGTGCGTTGGCTTCGGACACTTTATAATAATAATAATAATAATAATAATAATAATAATAATAATAATAATAATAATAATAATAATAATAATAATAATATTTGTCTGTTTGCACACCCTGGTATGATGGATATCAATTATGGCTTCCGTATACAGCAATCATGCAAACAAAAAACAACACAACATAACGATAAAAAAAAATTACAAGCTAACTGCGATTCTTCTTGTTGAATGAATCATTAGTTTGAATTAAATTGGTAAATGGGTTTGTTAATTAAGATTTGTTTACACTCATGTATAACAATTTAGTTATATTCTAACTGACCTAGAAAAATTAATATATCTCTCGTTTAGTAAGGATAATACTGTGAATGGTTTATTTTTAATAAAATTAGGATATATTCTAATAATAAAAAATAGATATTAAATTTAAATCAACTTATATATAATAATAAGAAAAAAAAGTAATCTATTATAAATAAAACAAATATACTATTTTATATGATTATTTATGAACCACTACCTTTCTCTCGTTTAAGTTTCTTGCACCTATCTTGAAAGAAGAACGTTATTGTTCAAATATCTCACTAGTCACTCAAGTAATAGTTTTCTAAATTTAAAATTAAAATCCTTGTTTGATCATTGTTCGAGCGACAACTTACAAAACAAACAATTATGCATAAAGTTCCATAATTAACTCAAAACCCTCTTTTAACCAATTTAACAATCCTGATGATGAGTGTAAACCATAATTTTAATGAAGGGAAACACAATTTAGTCAAAATAACTAACAATACTCATTTTAATCCTTCTAAGCCATTGACATGTTCAAAAATTAATATACAATTTAAAAGTCTATCAAATTCAATTTCAAATATATCAATCATCAAATCAAGATCAATAACAATCATACAAAATTTTACCATAGAGTATACTTTGAAATATACTCTTTCTTACCTATAAATTGCTTGAAATCCAAAATAGCTATAAAATGATGAGATTTTACAAAATATTAGAGACATAGAACAATATAATCAAATCACCAAAAATTACTTTAAATTGTCACTTTTCTTGATTAATCTAACTAATATTAAATCATTTACTAAAAGAAAAAGAAATTGAATTACAAAAATAGTTACTCTAAATTGAAATTTGTTGAGGTAGAGTTTGATTAAGAAAGAAATTGAGAATTAGAATAAAAAACTAAAAAGATACGAGAAATGAGGAAAGCTAGAGAGAGAAATTTTGAACTTTCATAAAAGAAAAAAAAAAAAAAGAAGAAAGAAAAAAA
>Ga0209489_103048_pt1 | contig 33203 bp, 17 predicted proteins | sample SiratrowhiteBW_FD_187527 | JGI IMG/M metagenome (GOLD analysis project Ga0209489, IMG submission 187527) | Root nodule microbial communities of legume samples collected from California, USA - Siratro white BW (SPAdes) (version 2) | ecosystem: Host-associated > Plants > Roots > Nodule | place...
GCACATCATGCTAAGTTGAATCATACTTGCCTCAACCACATTCCTAAGTTCTAGACCAAGCTTCAAATCTTCATGAATCTTCATGCATTCCACATATGATCATAGGTCTTGAACTTCTTCACACATGGTTGGCTTCATCAAATCACTGCAGCAGTCCACTGATGCTAACAGTTATGCTTGTGTTATGTTGAGTATGCTAGTTTGCTGTTTGTACTTCTGCTGATCTGCTGATGTTGTAACTGCTGGTTTATCTAGCATGATGGAATTGCTCTAGGACTAGTTATGATTACTCAGTGTACTGTTTATTTGGCTTATTAAGTCACTCATATTCTGCTACCCGAAATGTAACACTGTTTTATATGAATGAAATTTGGAAGTATTATGTTTATGGTAATTCTAGGCTTTTTTTCATTCTTTAAAACTGTGATCGAGGCAATGGATTATGGAGAAGTTGCTGGATTATGGGGGAGCAGTTGCATAAATGCAGAATTATTGATCAAAACTGGTTTGAGCATGAGATTGGGTGAAATCTGATTGATTACAGTTTGATCAATTTACTGGAAACTGTTTACTGAACTTGTTCTTAATACAGATTGCTAATCTACTGCTATTGAGTTCAGTTGTTACAGGTTTGAACTAGATAACACAACACACCATTGTTTGTCTTCATTAAATTAGGGGAGATTGTTAGCACCAGAAGTTGCTGTATTGATTTGATGAAGCTAAACCAATTACAACTAAAGCTGCTGAGTTAGTTTGAAGAAACCAGCCAAGTTGACCAAGTCAAAACCAAGTGCTTTCAAGTGAAGATGCATGGACTTTGCATGGAGATTGAAGTTTTTACGTCTAGGCTTTAGGTGGTGTTGTTGTGTCTAGATTGAGGTTAAAATCTGTGATGATGAATGTGTTGATTATTGATAAGCTCCACTGTGAAAATTGGCTTTAACAAGGTTTTAAAAATCATTGAAAACGGATTTCATATTTTGATAAATCGTTTTAACTGTCTTTTAAAATTTAGTCGACTAAGTGTCAAATCAGTCGACTAAGGTTTGACAGTTGTCACTACAACTGTTTATATATAGTTGGTGTGTTTGCAAAAGAAAACAACACAGAGAATTTTCAAAAATACTACACTGATTTGATTTGAGAGAAAACGCTACCACACTTTTGAGATCAAGATCAATTTGAAGTTTTCAAAGAATTAATCAAGAACTGAATTTCTGCATTCTGCTGGAGCTTTGGAAACTGACTGCACATTTCTACATCATTGATCTGACCTCAGTCTAAGCACTCTATACCTGTTTCTTCTTACATTTCTGATCTTTTGTATAGAGTTGTTGTTGTTAGTTGATTTCTGTGTAAATCTTTCAACTGTATTCAAACTTCTACTGAGTTCTTGAATTACTGGGGTGTAATTCATGGTACAGTGAGTCTGTACTGGTGGTTTGCCTGCTGCGGGGAGTAATAAGAGGCGTTTCTTGGTTATACAGTGGGTTTTGTATAACTGTGACTTGCTGTAGGTTTCAGCAAGGGTGTTCTTGAAACACACAGTGAGTTTATGTGTGGTTTCTTGTTCTGTTGTGGGTTCAGCAGTGGTCTACTGCGGGGAGCAGTGAGACGTTTATGGGTTATACAGTGAATTCTGTATAACTGTGACTTGCTGTAGGTTTTAGCAAGGGAGTTCTTTGCTGTAGGTTTTAGCAAGGGAGTTCTTGAAGCACACAGTGGACTCTGTGTGGTTTCTTGGTCTGCTATAGGTTCAGCAGTGGTTGGCTGCAGAGTGCAGTGTATTCATGCTGTGGGCAAGTGTTGTAAACTTGATCTGTTGATCCATTTTAGTGAAATCCTTACTGTGTGTGAGGGACTGGACGTAACCCATTTGTTGGGTGAACCAGTATAAAAATCTTTGTGTTCTTAAATTTTCTTTCTCTTTCTTAATCACTGACTTAATTTATTGATTCACTATATAAACTGTTTCCAGAATCAATAACTGGACTCTATTTGATTTAAGACTTAAATATCTTTTAATAATTGTTTCTTTTATAAAATTTTTTATTTTTAATTGGTTCATAATAATTCAAATTGTTAACTGAATTGAAGTTGACCAATTCATTCTGTACAGTTAACTTCTGTCTATTTCAGTGTAGTAAACTAAATCGCTTCTGCAGTTACATTTGAATTCTGATAAATCTGTTTGGTTTGCTGCATTGTACTGTGACTTGATTGTATTCAGTTTACTGATTCATTCTACTACACTGCTTAGTAAAGTCAATAAAGATCCAGTTTATAAACTGACTTGCATTTTCTTAAAAGGTCAAATAGTTTTGAAAAAGATTTTGAAATCCAATTCACCCTTCTATTTTGAAATCCAATTCACCCTCCTCTTGTATTTCAGCCAAAACAGCTTCTTACAATTGAGATTAAATAATTTCCTTTAACTCAATACTCAAAACATAAATTTAAATTTGAAAACTCTAAAATTGAGAATAATTACTATTTTAAATAACACTTAAACTCACAAATAATCAATATTTTTTATATATAAAAATATTTAAAATTGATACTTATCATCTTCCACATCAAACGAGACAACATAAAAAAAAAAAAAAAAAAAAAAAAAAAAAAAAAAAAAAAAAAAAAAGTGAATAATAAAAGAAAACAATAGAAAAACGTACACTAGAATACAAAGAATAATCGTGAAACGGTTTTAAAAGAAAGGGGGGAAAATGACATATAAGTAGTCATGACGTCATATTTGTTAATTTTGATGGTTGGCTTTACTTACTTTGCATCCAAAGCATTTATTGTTTCATGTACCAAAAATTAATAGGATTTTATTTTGAATTATTCAGTCGAAACTTGAAGGTGTGGAGGAGGCCTTGGCCATTAAACATGCATGCAATGTGTTTATCATGTATACTGCAACACAAAGCAATCAAATTATCAAATAACAGTTTTATCTTCTGAATGCATACCTATGTGAGTTTGATTAGTTGTTATCGATCATTTTATTTGAGATTTTTGACCTCATATATTCAGACCTATCAATATTTTTTTTCTCTATGCATTTCTAAAATTATTATGTGGACACATTCTTAAGCATTCCTCCGACTTGAAATAAAACTGTGTTCTCTTTTTGTTTACTTTGATTTAGGATGAAGGTTGCAGCTTGCGCCAAGTACATGGTGAGAGTATAATGAAAAATGAGGGCATATGAAATCTGCCAAATTATAATCTAATAATAAAAATATTGACAACCTAAATAACAATTCCAAAATCATTAATGTGCTACACTTTTATAATGTGAAGTCAGAAAACAAACTTTTAATTATCAAATCAATAGAAATGCAAATAGAATTGGGGGAAAGAGATTAATGTTTTCTAAGAAGGGAAATGTCGGGAGAGAGGAACGAAAGTAGGACATTAAATTAATGCGTCTTAATAATTTATTACTTTTTTTTTTTCTTTACTATAACTCCATTAGCGTTGATCAAACTTATGTTTATTGTATTCAAATATTATCTTTTTTAGTGTCCGCTAAGTCATCGCATACCTTTCTTCGAATTTAATTTATATTATTTGCCTTCAAGTCAATTACCCGTATGCTAAAATATTATTGTTTAAATATTAAATAATATTAGACTCCAATTAAAAACCGACTTTATTTTTCTTTCTTAAAGTATCCGTTGAAATTGGTTTAACCAATTCTTTGTTATGATTAGCATCGACTTGTTCATAAAAAAAAAAAATTAAAACTTACTTTTATTAATTATAGTGCCATTTTAGCATGACTTAAACGTCATATTTTAGCAACTAATCATTAACATGCTTAATATATATATAACTCATCATGTTGTCTACCATTTATATAAATCGAGTAACACGTGTCTTTATGTTTTCTCACATTCACATAAAAAAAAAGTAGGTGGAAAAACTAAAACCAAGGAACCCTTTGGCATGTGAACTCTGTTTTCTGGTCCAAACGCGGTCAACGGTGTTCTGTGGTCTGCTTTCCACTTCTAGAAATTTCTACCCCAGTGGGGTTTTTTCACGAAGAATCCAAGTGGGTTGTTACTATTAAATATTGGCAATGAGATTCCTTCCCCATTTGTCCTTAGTTCTCACTTTGTTTGAATCTCAACTCGTGTGGAATTTTTGACACTTTCCATGCATAACAAGTCCATACACGACGGTGTTGCGCTCTTAACGGGTCATACAGGTTATTAGGTCAACTCAATCTCTTCCATTCTTCGTCATATATATTTCCCTCTCCCCATTTCATGCTTTCAATACAACACAGTTAGTAGAGTTATATATACAAGTATTGTTTTTTTTTGGTAACACTTTGGTTTTGCATAATCATATATATAGATTTTGATCAAAGACTGTGATTTGATCCATAAAGATAAAGTCTTTGGAGTCACTGCTCTTGCCAACAAGTGTATCTGCATTTACTTGCAACTTGGTTTAAGGAAAGTGTATAATTTGAAACAAACCCTAGTTATGATGGACAAGGTGACTCAATATGTGCGTGTTTTCAACCACTTTGATGAGAACGGAGACGGCAAAATATCGGCGTGGGAGTTGCGGCAATGCGTGGAGGCGGTCGGCGGGAAGTTGTCGGTGGCGGAGGCGGAGGCCTTGGTGGAGGTTCTGGACTCAGACAAGGACGGGCTGGTGGGGTTGGATGATTTTGTGAGGTTTGTGGAAGAAGGGGAAGAGGAAGAGAAGGTGAAAGACCTAAGAGAGGCCTTTAAGATGTATGAAATGGAGGGGTGTGGTTGCATCACACCAAAGAGTCTCAAGAGAATGCTTGGGAGATTGGGGGAGAGCAAGAGCATTGATGAGTGTCAAAGTATGATAGCTAGATTTGACCTTGATGGTGACGGGGTGCTCACTTTTGATGAATTTAGGGTTATGATGTCCTAAAATGCTTTCTCTAGTTTGCTTCATGGGCTCATGTTTTAGGAACAACATATGCCATCATATGTGTGTGTACCTAAATTGTAGGGGTACCCTTTTGTTGGCAGTCTTTTAATGTTTATATTGGGACATGTTTGAGACATTGTTTTTTGGAAGAACCCTTTTTATATTGGTTTATATCTTGCAACTAATACAAAAAGGTTTCATAGTACATTATTCTTTTGCCATAATTAGTATGTAATATTTCTTTTAATGCAGTTCTATTTTATATTGTCCACATTTAATTAGAAAGAATTTTGGCCAGATAAAGTTGTAAATATGTATTTGGTAATATTCATTCAATCAAGCAAATGCTAAAGTTTAACAGTGATTCTATTTGTGTTTATCAACATTTAAAACTAAATGCTAAATTAAAACTAAAATAACTAAACATACTAATTAAAGAATAAAGACAATATACAATCTTAAGAGCAAATGAGAATAATTATTAATTTCTAATATATAAACAACATCTTGTTCATTCATCATCAATTTTTTCAACTATTTTTGTATCTAATGACTTATCGTAGACAAAAAGAAATGGCAACATATAGTTATATTATAATAATATTTGAAAACTTAAATGTATTATTTTAGAAAATTCAAAACAATATTTAAAGAATCCTGAATACCCATTTTCATCCTATTTTAACTTATATTTGTTTCCCATTCAACCCATTATGAACGATAATTTTTTTTTATCAGAATATGGACGATAAATAATTTATCTATTATATCTATATTCTAAAAAATTATAAATAATTTATCTAATTGAAAAAAAAAAGTGTTTACATACACCTAGGCACGAGAATGATTTTACATATACCCAAGAATTACTATAGTTGCCAACAGTAGTGGAAAACAGGACAAATGAAAGGGTTTGCGAAAAGTTACCTAAAATACCACATCTTATATGGATTGTTGACGAAAGAGATGCAATTTTCTATGTTATAATGCTACGAAGAGTAATCATAGAATAATTAAATTATAGAAATAATTAAACTAAACAAATACTTCATTCCATAGTATCATCAAGATGTTCTCTTGCAAAAATCTCAAATCAGGATGAGCAAGCTCTATAAGAAATGCTAATAGCTAATTGTTCGAAACAGATTTATTGAACAAATGAAAATTTATGAAGTACTAATAATTTATGAAGCATTATGGAGATAAGAATAGGAGGCATTTCGAGCCGGAGGAATGAGAATTGGTGTTGGTAAAACTCCAACGGTATCGATAACAATATGTAGCATTGAGAAAACATCAAAGTTAGGAATGAATTACTTTCGCCCTTTTCCAATTTTGTAAGAAGTTAAGCGCAATGACTTATCAATTAGAGTCGCCTCCATAAGCTAGAATTCACAATGTTTTCCACATTTATGCATTGAAGAAATTTAGAAAAGACTAGCAGCAACAACAATATTTGTCATTTTTGCAAACATTAGACTTTGGCCCAATTATCACTCCTCAATCAGTGTTATATCGTGCATAATGGTAAGGAATTGAAGCAAGTCAAAGTGTTATGGGGTTAGGGCAAGGTTGCTGCTAACGGGGAGAGTAATGTAAGAAATACTAATGTAATAGAAGAGATAAATGAGATATTGAGGAAAATGGAGACTTTGTTATAACAAATGGCCAGGTGGAACCAAATACTATAATTGTGGGCCCAAGGAGGAGCACAAGAAAGAAGATTACTAATAGCATAATGAGGAACTACATTAGGGTGATTTTTCTCTAATATTAACATCAACTAAGATCATATAGCAATGAAGGGAAGGTAACAACTTATCAAAGCCAAGAGTAAGGATATCGACAAAGCATGTAAACCCAAAGACTTGAAGTGGGTAAGTAGTGGAGTGGTTGACTAGAAAATAAAATGGAATGAGGGATTTGGTTATCTAAAATTGAGGATGAGATGTGATTGATGAGATAACACATAATGATAACAACATCACCCCCAAAATTGTTGAGGAACTTGGCCATGAAATAAAAAGTTTGAGTTGTTTCCATAAGATATATATTCTTGGACTTAACAACTCCAACTTGTTGAGACGTATATGCACATGAGGTTTGATGAAAAATATCATGTGAAATCATAAAAGTTTGAAATGAATGAGAAAGATACTCATGAGCATTTCTCCTATGAAATATGCGAATATAAACACCAAATTGATTTTTAAATTCAGGGTAGAAGGGTTGAAAAGTAAAAGATAACTCAAAATGATTTTTCATTAAGAACAACCAAGTATATTGAGAATAATCATCAATAAAAGTTACAAATATTGAAATCTTAAAAGTGAACTTAGCAAGAACTGATCCCCAAATGTCATAGTGAACTAAAGCAAAATGACTACTCTTAGAAAAAAGGATTACTACTATCATTGCCTAATTGACTCAATTCATAAGACAAGATGGAAAACATATAGCCAAACCCAGAAAAAAGTTTTTGAAGCTTAGTAGGCTAGGATGACCGAACTGAGCATGGATAAAAGAAGAAAAATCCACCTCTAAGCCAACATGAATAAAGGTTCAAAGATGGCAAAATGTCATGAGACTCACACCTAATGCCAATCATTTCTCCCAAACTCCACTCCTGTAAAAAAAAAGTAGAATCTTTATTAAAAAAGTGAAACGACTAATGGATAATAAATTAAATAGATATTTAGGGACATAAAGAACATTGTGAATGGAAAGAGAATGAAAAAGATGAGCAATACCAACATCATGAGATGGGGTCCAAGTTAGTCAATGTCAAATGGTAAAAAAATCATAAGTGGAAACGAAAGAGAGAAAAAAATTTATTACTGTGAGCACACTTGGGGATCCCAAAATTTGATCACAACCGAATACTCTTCAGGAAGTCTATGTAAAGTCACTAATATAAAGAAAAAATATTCTTCAAACTAACTAAGGTTTTTCAGAGAAGCTCTTTATCTTCTCTTAAGGAAGGTTGCTTGAGGTAGAAACTTAATAAGGAAAATATTCCTTTTGTAACTTTTGAGAGAACAAGAGAGTGTTTAAAATTAATTCATATCTCATTCATCAAAAGTGAATTTTACAATAAGTGAGAGGAGTTATTTATTAAATGGGACAACTTCACTTACATTTTATCCTAGATGATGCGGGACTTATAGTTATGTGGGTGACACTCTAGTGGCTCATTGTGACCAAAAGTTTTCTGCTTTAAAAAAGCTTTTTCCAAGTGATTGGAACTTCTACTTGAAGCATTATTTTTTAGGAAAATGATATTTTGACACTACATTTTCTCTTACTTCCGTTTGACACTCCGACGTGGCATGTGCTGTCCTGCGTGACAATGAAAGAGAAAACACAGTTGTTTTTAGCATTCCATCCCTGAGACACATGTGTGTGTTCCAAAATTACAAACAGCGAACCATTTATTTTAACTGAGCTAACCACTTAGTGTTTTCACTCCTCAAACACGTGTGTGTTCCAAAACTACACACAACGAATCACTTATTTGAACTAAGCTAACCACTTAGTGTTTTCACTCCTCAGACACGTGTGTGTTCCAAAACTACACACAACGAACCACTTATTTGAACTGAGCTAACCACTTAGACATTCCACCCGAGACACGTGTGTGTTCCAAAACTACACACAGCCAACCACTTATTTGAACTAAGCTAACCACTTAGACATTCCACTCCTGAGACACATGTGTGTGTTCCAAAATTATACACAGCGAGCCACTTAGATAACCACTTAGTGTTTTCACCCCTGAGACACGTGTGTGTTCCAAAACTACACACAGCGAACCACTTATTTGAACTGAGCTAACCACTTACCTTCCACTCCTGAGACACATGTGTGTGTTCCGAAACTACACAGCGAACCACTTAGGTGAACTGAGCTAACCACTTAGACCTACCACCCTCGAGACACGTGTGTGTTCCAAAATTACACACAACGAACCACTTATTTGAACTGAGCTAACCACTTAGACATTTCACCCCTGAGACACATGTGTGTGTTCCAAAATTACACACAGCGAACCACTTATTTGAACTGAGCTAACCACTTAGTGTTTTAACCCCTGAGACACGTGTGTGTGTTCCAAAACTACACACAGCGAACTACTTATTTGAACTGAGCTAACCACTTAGACCTTCCACTCCTGAGACACATGTGTGTGTTCCGAAACTATACACAGCAAACCACTTAGGTGAACTGAGCTAACCACTTAGACCTACCACCCCTGAGACACATGTGTGTGTTCCAAAATTACACACAGCGAACCATTTATTTGAACTGAGCTAACCACCTAGAAATTCCACCCCTGAGACACATATGTGTGTTCCAAAATTACACACAGCGAACCACTTATTTGAATTGAGCTAACCATTTGGTATTTTCACCCCTCAAACACGTGTGTGTTCCAAAACTACACACAGCGAACCACTTATTTGAACTGAGCTAACCACTTAGCTAAAAACAATTGCGTTTTCTCTTTCATTGCCACGCGGGACACACATGCCACGTCGGAGTGTCAAATAGAGGTAAAAGAAAACGCAGTGTCAAAGTAACATTTTCCTATTTTTTATCTTTTGGGTGCCTTCCTCTCTTGTATTTGGACACCCTTCTTAGCCCAAAGTTGGCCTAAATTGAAGCCCAAATAAGTCTTCTAAAAATCTAAAATTGCTTCAAACAAATTTGAATACCTATACAACTTTTTTCAAGGCTAAGAAGAAAAAGAAATTTCTAATATTGTATTCTTCAAATTAGTAGAGTCTTCTTTTTTAAGTTTCCTCTTGTTCAATCCTCTTCGTCATCGACCTTTATTAATGTTGTTGGATAGTTTTCACAAAAAAGTTTGGCACTACTTCAATTCTTATGCAGGAGTGAAAGTGAGAGGTAACAATTCATTAAAATCGTGTAAGAGACTATGAAATATTCCAAAATATTCAACCATGGAAAGATTGAGACGTTTAAAAGTGACAACATTCAACATAAACAATAGTCAAGTTTGTTTCCAGACTCCAAAACATTTCTCATGGGCATACAATATTTGTTTGAGGCAAGGATTGCCAGTTTACTTGAGAAAGTTGTAGAGTTGAGCATAAACTTGAGACCAACGAAAGCAATATTTTCATTTCAGTTAAAATTATTGAGCATAAACAATTTGCTAAGCAACTTTTTTGGAGTATAAATAGAAGAGAAGAAAAAGAAGGAAGGGACTGAGAGACTAAAGTTAAAAACACTCCAAAGTTGTGTCATTCCTTTTTTGTTTCTTTATCTCACTGTATTCACTGAATCATCTACCCAACATATTCATTATAGTTTGGGATTAAATGAATTTGTAACTTCTCTGTACCTTTTGACTCATATATCTATAAGTATATCTAGTTTTCAATTCGTAGGTTAGTTTCATGCTTAACGCTTGAGTGTAGAGGAATTTATATTCTTTTTTTAGGATTGGAATGCCATCGGAAAATGTCTTCCCTTTTCTGAACTAAACTAAACCATACAAAAGCTACAATTTATAGAAAAAAAGTTGATGATTTTATTTGTTTTGATCTTAGTGTAGGAATCAATTGAAGTTAATTAAGTAATCAATTACTTACTGCCAAATTCTTAGTAACTAAGAGTAAGGCATTATCTTGGTTTATCTGTGATGAACATGGAAGGCAGGGGTGGTTCAAGGCCCAAGCAGCTAAAGCAACCGCTTTAGGCCTCAAGGTCTCAAAGGCCTCAAAAAAATTTAATATGCTTTAAGCCTCAAGGTCACAAAGGCCTCAAAAAAATTTAATATGCTTTAGGTCTCAAAAAAATTTAATACTCACATATTATTATAAAATAAAAAATATTTAATTTTAAAATCATACTAACAAAACTTTTAAAATATTTTAACAAGTTTACATTGGTGTTAGAAATATTATTTAATGACTTTAAATTTATATTGGTACTATAAATACTATTTAATGAATAATACTCTTAAAACTTTCTTATGATAAATTAATAATATTTTTTAAAAAATTGAATAGTCAATAAATCTTTCCTATCAAAACTTTCTAATTTATCTCTTCCTTATATTCCAACGGATTGATATCATCTCTTTATATGTCATATGATTCTAAAATAAAAATAAAAAGTGAAGTTGAGTGTTTAGCAACTTATGAACTTGAAAATTTTGAATTTTTGTTAGGCATGACTATTTGATATGATATATTATTTGCAGTTAACTCAATTAGTAAAAATTTACAATCAAAAGATAAATGTATTAATATGGCCATTGAACAATTAAAAGGTCTTCTTTTATATTTTTAGAAAATAGATTTGAAAATGTATTTATTTCTGCCAAAGAAATTGCTTCTGAAATGAATGTAGAGCCAAAAAAGAATGTAAAAAAATCAATTTGATGAAAATATTAAGAATGAAGTTATTAAGAATGAAGTTATTAAATCACCTCAAGAGTCATTTAGAATTAATTATTTTTTATATATTGTAGATAAAGCAATTACCACACTCCAAAATAGATTTGAATAATTTAAAATATATGAAGATATTTTTGGTTTTTTATTTAGTATTAAAAAATTAAAGTTATTGGGTTGTGTACTTTTGAAAGAAAAATGTTTAAACCTTGAAAAGTATTTGAAACATGATAATTTATTGGATCTTGATGGCTTAGATTTATTTTCAGAATTAAATATCTTAAAGGAGATTATAGGATTGGAAAATGATAAACCATTGACATTCTTAATTATATAAAAAGAATAAATTCTTTTCCAAATGCATATATAGCATATAGAATAATGTTAACAATTCCAATATCAATTGCTTCAGCTGAAAGGAGTTTTTCAAAACTTAAACTAATAAAATCTTATTTAAGATCAACAATGTCTCAACAAAGATTAAAGGAATTAGCTTTATTGTCTATTGAAAAAGATTTTTTTAAATAAAATTAATTATCATAATTTAATAGATAATTTTGAATAACAAAAAGCTCGAAAATATAAATTTTGGATAAAAATATCATAATTTTAATTATTTTATTAATTTAAAAAAAATCTCATCTTTTTTATTCGCTTTAGGCCTTCTGAAGTCTTGAGCCGTCACTGATGCAAGGTTGAATCATATGTATAATCAAGAAGGACAAATTATTGTACAAGTCCATTTCAATCCTAACTCTTAATCATATTCGAACCTTAACCATTTTTCTTTGTGTTATATCAACTTTTTTCTAAATATTGTGTTTTGATTTGTGCACAATCAGGTAAAGTGTATTTTTATGCAAATTTTAGCTAAGGAATTAATTAACTAACAAGATTTACTAGTACACGTGGATACAATAATCTCTTTTTTCAATCATACTACAATTGACTTAGTTCATAAAAAAAAAAAATTCAACAAACTTTTTGTCCATACAACAAATCTTAAGAAGTGAAGGACCTTAAAAAAATTTGTATTAATATAAGACGACTAGATTGTTATTTATAATGAAATATTTTAATTTAATCAATCGTTATCTTATCAAATTATTTTAATAAAAGATATAGAGGTGAAATGAGTGAACGTAATTACCCTTTTAAACTAAACATCACATATGTTAACCCCTTCTTGAAGCATCCACGTGACAGTCATTTGGCATGTGTATTCTTTAATATCTCAAAAATGCAACATGTCAATAAATATATGAAGATAAAGAAAATTTCTATCACTCTAACCATGATCGAGAAGGATTACCATCACACGGAAATCCAATTTTAGATATTGTGTTTTAATTGGAAAAAAACTTCACATCTTGGAGAAGTAAGAAGTAAAAAATAGTTTCCCGATTCAATATTAAAGTTGGTATCGTGAAATGACATTAGCTATTTGGTCTTAGTTAACTTAAACTTTTTTCAAAAAAGAAAATGTCTCCAAATTCAATTCACTTCAAATTTTCAGTTACACAGTTATTTAAAAACTTGAAAACTTATATATAAGTGTTTATATATTTTTAATATTATTTTTCAATTAGAATATCTAATGCAAACTTTTATTATGTAAGTTATTAAGATAAAATTCTAAGTCTAGTTACAAAAGCAACTAATGAACTCCAAAGTTGATACACATTATACATACAAGCTCACTTTGAAAGAGTGTGAAATCTTTCTGCAAGAAGACTACTACTCACTCTTGATCCAAACATCCCTAAGCAGTTCATATCTCAGAGGAGATTGGTTGCTAATTTCTTTCACCTTGAAGCTGGATTTTGTTGAAACTTTTGGGGATGAGGAAGCACTCAAGAATATTGAAGACAATGGGGACTTCAATTCCTCCAGCTCATCATCACTTGTGTGTGACTTCCTAACAATTGATGATCTGTTTCTTCTTAGATGATGTTTGCTTCCCATCTCCCCAACAATGCTTGCAATGGAAGATGGTATTGGAGGTGAATAGACAATGGGACCTGCAATGCATGGAAAGTTGTTGACAAACTCCTTTCCATCTTCCATGTCATTCTGTGCCAAAATCCAAACAAAACTTAGAAAAGATCACATTCCATAGCAGCAAAAGCACGAAACTGGAGCACATTCTTTTCAATTTTACAGAAAGAATGTAAAACATTTTTTTTTTTTTTTACAAAAATGGGTAAGTCGTGTTACGAAAACATGATTTCAAGTGAAGAAGTCGTACTACCTACTAAAGTGGCATGACTTTAGACAAACATAAAATGAATAAATAAAATTGAAGTCTAACATAACACAATTTCAGTGTAAAAAAATAAACCAAAGTCGTGCTAACGTGTTACGACTTCAATTCAATTTTTTACAGTGACTCGACTTCAGTTTTATTTTCCTTAAAATCGTGCCTCCGTGACATGACTTGTCTATTTTCATAAAAAAATAAATAAAAACAAATTTACACCTCTTTCATAAAAAGCGAAAAAAAGTGCCCTGTTGCCTATATTTGCCTCCTTTAGCAAACTAAATAGCTAAACACATGACAATTATATAGATTTTAAAAAATATATATAAAATAATCATTTTTCTTAATGAATCAAATCAATAAGATAATTGAGTCCTACAAATAATAACAAAGAGAGTATTATTATAGATTGTTATCTTTATATCATATTCACTCCTTGTATCTATTCCCATGAATGCTTGTATCGAAGTGCAAATTTGGCTATCTAACCTCTGAATCCAGAGCTTCAAAGACACCAGAGGGAACACGATCAGGGCAAAGTTCATCTGGGACAAAATTTTGTAGAATCTTCTTGATGAGTGTTGCATTGAGCATAGGGCATACCTTAAAAAACAAGAATCCTTTTAGCATGAATGGTGAAACATAACAGCATGGTAGCAACTAACTACATGAAGAAAAGTTCAATTTCTTTGCCAAATTAACCTCATTCCTAATGGATGCACTTAACAGCATATCTTTAGGAAGCATCAGGAGGTCACTTAGAGCATTGAGAAGAGTGAAGGACTTTAAGGATGCATTTTGTCTTTGTTCATTGTTATCAGTTTCAGATTTATCTTCAATTGAGTCATCATCATCCATGCCACATAGGTCAGTCAACCATCTTGACCAGGTCCCAATCTGACAATGAGAAATTGGTCACATAATGTAAAGAATGTAACATTGTATTCAAAATGTACAGTCACCCTCTAATTCTTGTAACATTTTTTTAATTTTTTGCTCTTTAACAATAAATATTTATGAAGAAGTTAAGAGATATATAACAACTACAAGAAAGGTTAAAGTTGAACTTATAGTTATAGTTGTGGGTTTGAAACAGATTCATGGCCAAATATAAAACTTCACAATGCATAGATACATTTATAGAATCACACACATTAAGAAGTTACCACAGTTTTTAGTTGTGCACCGGCTCCAAAGCTTATTTTTGCAGGTGGAATGGGGAGAACCTTGGGATCACTAACAGCATCAGATACAGGATCAGTTGGTATTTCATCAGAAGATTCGCGAAGAATAGCATTGAACATAGCCACATCTAATCTCGCAACACATTGCTCCATTATCTGGATTTAAGTAGCAGAAAAGCATTCTAATGTCATGTTTTTCTCTAAGAACTGAAGAACCACTTTCATCAACCAAAGTAATTAACTTAAGACACCAATATGAATCAATACATTATATAGAGATATCAGTTCACATTAAGGGAAATTGTTCAACAAAAGTACATGTAGCATCTCAATAATTGAGACCAACACATTATAACTGCCATAGCTTTTAGTACAAATATTACCCAGCTCTGTCATGGTTAAATTTCCAAGCATGAATTGATGATAATAATGTCCAATATAAATGAAATTTTCATCCATTAGGAATAATGACAGACCAAAATTGAAAACAAGTCTTTTACCCTCAACATCGTTTGAACCTTTGGTTTAAACATGTTTTTCACTTATTGTTTATACAATCACAACTTTCAAAGCCTAAAGCCTTACAAACTCCAGCCAAAGCACATAAAAGATGTAAACAAAGTGCAAAAAGCAATATGATGAAAACTTTGGTTTGTTTTAACACAAAGATTGTGAAACTATTAAATTAGACTGACCAATCTAGAAAGCATAGGCAAACAGCCACACTCATGCCCTCCAGCTCGAATAGGACAGATCCTTTCACAGGCTTCCCTAAAAGCATTCTTCCAAATATATAGAGACAAGTTACTCTGCTCTTGATCACATGAGCTAGAATTCCTTCTGTAGCTTTTTCTTGAGTCTGAAACCTCTTCTTTGTTGTTGAACTTTGTGTGTTGCATATGTGGAATCAAAACCTGGGCATAGACAAAGAAGGATTCAGGTTAGATTACAGTGAAATTTTGTGGTATTTAATCATCAACAAATAGATATCAGTTGTGGGATTGTTCAAGGGAAGGATAAGATTAAGGCATTACCTGCCACCAGATAGATTCTACAATGCGAGAGAAGATCCATGCTTCCACCTTTTCCAGTGCTACTACGAGTACCTGGGGATCATCCCAGTTACCAAAACCTCCATATTCTAATGCTGTATTCTCATTTTTTCTGGGGTATAACCCCTTCACCCTCAGTGAGGCTGCTATCTTGCCATGCCCCTCGTCCTCAGTTTTCCTTCTCCTACCAGATCCTGCAGGATTTGACAGATCTTTGACGGTTCGACTTATAATTGTTCTCAACGCTATAGTATTAGACAGCCAAAAGGTCAACCTGTAGTGATGCAAGAAGAGGTCAACATGCTGGCACAGTTCATGAGAAACTACAGTTTCCATCATAGGCAACAAAATTCATCAGAATATCACTTGAAACAAACTCTAAATTTTAGTTTTAGTCCATTCTCATCTTAGAAGGCAATTTGATAGCAATGTATTATGTATCACATGTTCAGCATAAGGGATCTATTCTCTGTGACTCAGCTTCTTGTTTCCTCAATTAACAAATTAAAGACAATCAATTTTGTTTTGAAGAAGAAACTACAACATTTCATTATGGTGCAGTTTGTGATTCTTAGTACTGATGGATATCTCACGCAAAGTTAGTTTTCAGTGATAGGATATTCAGAAAAATCTTAGAATAAAATGCAGTAAGAATATGGCTCAAATGTACCTTGGGACATCATTTCCACATGCCTTTGTAACAAGTACTAATCCTGAAACAGAACTTTTAGCTGCCCCAGCCCTTCTTCCTTGAAAATTTTCTTTACAAGCATGGAGATAGAGCCTGGAAAGGCGCCGTGCTGGGGCATGAACTTTACTTGTGGAGTTTCCATGCTCAGAAACTACTGAATATAAAGCAGACTCAACTGCAGCAGCTTCTCTTAACTCTCCTTCAAGCATCTTTATCTTCTTCTCCAACTGCTCAACTTTTCCTTCTAAAGTACCATTTCTTGCTTCCTTTGTATGAATCTTAGAATCTCTTCTTTCATTGCTTCTGTTCCCTCCACTGTTTTGTGCATTTCCAAGAATGCCATTTTCATTTAATTCAGCATGATGATTAGAGTCTGCTGGTATCTTCACAGACTTGATGTTCTTTAGTCTTTCACTTTTGAGATTATTTTCCTGCATAGCAATATTTGACCCTCCAAAAGAATATGTATTGCTATCCATTGAAACTTGATCCTTGGCATCTAGTGCTTCTAATTTTTCATCCTCTATGCAGTATTGCTTATCCAAATCATAATTTTCATTTCCACTTATGTTCTCAACAGAACCATGGCGAATTTTTTCACCTCCACTCTCCTTCATAGAATATTTGTTAGCTTCTATACACCTCCCATTTAATTTGTCATCATATTCAGTTGCATCACAGTTTTCACGGCCAGGATTTTTGCCAGTGAATTGAGCTCTATCTTGAGATGATGTTTGTTTTGAATAAATACCAAAAGTACTTCCGTTTGTGTTTCTTTGGACATCTGCAACTATATTTCTGTAGCTAGCAAGCTTTTCTTGAAAACTCTGATCCAAAGTTTCATGGCTTCTGCTTCTTGTGTTGCTCCTAGGATTTATGTCTAAATTCTCAAAAGTTGAAGATGGTGAAGAAGAATTAGCACTTGGTGAAGAGGCAAACTTTTGAACTGACAATAAATTGCGAATGGGAGAGTTAGAAGCATGACCATTTACTAGACTCCTCCTAACAGAAGATAAATCCAATGATGACATGTAAGAACTCCTCTCAAGCTTCTGGTGTGTATCCTGTTGCATCATATTCGTGTTTTCAAGCCTTGTTTCCGAGGCATAGGGTTGTTCCGTGGCATTCTCACCAGTGTTGCTAGTTGGTTCATTCTGCAATTCAATTGAAATCACTATATTGCTTTAAGAGGATTTTCTTGATACATTCATGTATGACAAACAAGAAAACCACCTCAGTAATTTATCACACTATTGACGAAAAACGAGATTGTTACTACTTTTTATAGATTTATAATTTGATTTCACTAGGTCCATCCACCCTGCTGATGGCAAGTTACAAACCTCATTCAACAAGCACAAAGCATACAAAAGTTGCAATTTGTTTTAATCTTAAGCTTCTAGGTGAATACAAATGAATGCTTTTATATTACATTTCTAACACAATCAAAAGAAATCATAAACAAATACCTTTGACGCAAACCCTCTTGAGTCAAGGGAAGGAGAAGCTGAAGCTGCAGCTGCAGAGGAATGTGAGGAGACATCATCATCAGTAAAAGAGGCAATTTCAGCTTCTTCAGCATATTCTTCATTCATGAGTGTTGACACTGATTCACCACCATTATTTTCCTTCGATGAGGGACTAGCACTGTTCCTCTCAAGAGGCTGAATTTTAAGGAACAGAAGTGGCTGTTCTGTGTTCCTATAACTCCTCTTGCAGTTCATAGGCACACTAGTGCTCAAGGACTCTTTAAGAGTCCCATATTCTGCCAAGTCTATGCTTGCAGTTCCCAACAACTGACCCTTAACAGTCCTATCTCTTCGTAGCTCATACAAGTTGAACTCCAAGCAATTCTTTTGGAACACATCAGTGTCACCACTTCTTACAGACATATCCCTCAACAAAGTTGCATGCAGCCTAAATGACTTGTTAAATTCGATTCTTCCTTCACCTATAACTGAACCAAGAGAAGGGGCAACAAGAGTAGTGGAACCTGATGCAGATTCACCATTCTTCCATTCTATCAGCACGGATCGCAGGGATCTTAGAGCCTGTGACGGGGGCCAAGGCTTAATCTCCTGAATGTGAATGAGGAAATCAATTTGAACTGTGACACCTCTCCTGTTCTTTCCTCTCATGCCTAGAACCATAGCTTCTAAGGTGATGGATTTGACTTGGTTCAATGAGTACAACAATCACCAGCGCTCTGAAGCAAATCCAGTTTGAGAACTCAAAATGATTTTACAAATTTTAATGCAACAAGAACAGCTAAGGTAGTGTGAATTTAATCAACAAGCACATGCACAGAAGTTCTTAACTCATGAGTTAGAAGGATCATAGTTACAAAATGCTAAAGATAATCCAAAAAAAAAAATCATAGTAGGGTGTATAAGTGCAAAGGACCTAAAACCAAGAAGAAAACTAATAATGTGGACCACTGAATCCAGTTACATTTTCAATACACAACATGACAACATAAAAGTCATTAAAACTTTACAGATAAAATTTTAAAAAAAATTAAAGAATAGCCAGCGGCAATATGAATGGGGAGATCAATTTGAACTGTGATGGATCCTCAACAGAAGAACCTTTAACTTCAACTTGGCTGAATGTCCAGAATAATCACAAGAAAAACCAGCTAGAGAATTCATAATAAATTCACAAACCAATTCCACATAACTTCAAGCAACACAGAACACTCTCTGAAGTGTGCACTTCAATATGCAGCATCAAATTTACAAAGTGCTAAAGAGAACCACCCAAAAAACCCCAAGGACACAAATGAGAAGGAGCTAAAGCCAAGAACAACATTAATAATGTGGACCACCAAATCCAGTTACAACTTAAATACAAACTTAAAAGTCATTAATTGTTTTACAGATAAAAAAAAATGCATTGAAGAAGACCCATTATTGTAATGTAGACTTTAATTACCTGGAAAAACAGTGGTTGGTAGAGACAGTGAAAGAATCAGAAAAATGGGATCACAGAGTTTCTGAGACCATGAGATATATATGAATGTAGTTTTTTCTTCTGATGTTTCTATTTTGTTCTGACACTCTTGTTTCTTGTTCACTTTTAGTTGCTGCTTGTGAAGCACACTAACTTACTGGAATATATATATATATATATATATATATATATATATATATATATATATATATATATATATATATATATAATATTGCAGCATCCAAGCAAAGGATAGAATTTCCATGTTAAAGTGGTTTTAAAAAAGAATTAAAAGTTGGGATGCTAAGTTACCAAGAATATGTAATTCATTTGGTAAGGGTCATCAAAAGGATTGTTTGGTGTAAACTAGTGAAATCACAATGGTCCTTGATGGTGATGCTTCACCAGATTCAAGCAACTTTTTCATCAAACGTTTGAGTTAATGGCTGCACCAGAATGTATATGATGTGTTGTGTATGGAAACGTATTAGAAATAGAAAATTCCTCTGCTCATTGATGTATTACCACAGTTGTCACAGCCCAACTAATTTAAACCATAAAATCACTGTCTTCAAAGTACTAAGAACAGTAAGAACAAAATATGTTAAAAGAAAAGTGTTCAAAATATATTTTATAACATGCTCCAAACACTCCAGTTTTTATTAAAATTTATAGAGTATAAAAGTTAAAAAAAAAAAAAAAAACTTTTTTGAAACGAGGAAAGATTCAAAATTATGTGTGCTTTTCAATAAATTTCAGTTAATAAAAAATGCATTTATAAATAACATTGGTAACATACTAACATTTCCCTTGAATAAATAAAATAAGAATAGAGAGTATTTTAATCCTCTTTTAGTTTCTACCACTAAAATTATAAAACTAAAACGAATATGTATGAAAACTAAAAGATATATTTAAATATAGGTTTTAAAAGGTCAAATGAATAAAGATGTTCCACTGAATAATCAAATCAACTAACAACAGCAATTTATATTAAAAATATTTTAATTTTTCTTAAATCTCTAGTTATTTATAATAATATCTACTAGTAGTTGGCATGTAAATATCACAAAAATTATATACATTGTGAGTGATATGGTTGCATGACATATATGTAAATGGTGTTAGTAACTCTACCAATGAAAAAAAAAAAAACATATATGAAGGCGCGTGAAGAATACGCCACACCAACACGCAACTCCATGCGTCGTTTCTACGTAATTTTCAATGAGCTCAAGCACAGTCTTCAAAGCTCTGGTAATTTCTTTTAATTTTATTATTATTGTGTAGTTTAAAATTTATTGAATATTTAACTAACTATATTGACATATCACAAAAAGTAAATTTAAAAAACTGAAATATCATCATTTTATTAGCATTTTTAAATGGCAGAGTCATTTTAATCATTTATTTACTGATTAGTTTTTATTCATTTTATTGATTCATTAAATATGTAGCAATAAATCGACACATTAAAAATTGTAAATAGATAAAAGCACGTTATCTTGCTGCCGACTTTTTAAAACAGCGCTATTTTAATATTGTTTTATTTTAAAGAAAAAGTGTTACTAAAAATACATTAAGCATTTGAAGAATAGAAAAAAGTTTAAAAATAAAAATATAATAAATATATAAATTAAAACTTAAATAATAATTTTAAAATAACAATAGGTAAATAATAAAATTAAAAATTGGCATTAGTTAAATGTAATATATGAATTTAAATTTAAAATCTAATAACAATGTCCGTTGATGAGAATTCAGTGACATTCCTTATCCTTCAAACCAGTCACTTAGAAGTTGTTCATTTGCCTAGAACCAGCTATATGCCTCATGGTTCAAGAAGTTTCTTAGGCAAGGAACTTTACCCAACCTACTAGATCATATAATTTATCCAAATCATATCCATCGTGTTTCAGATTTGCAAAGTTGAGATGTTTTTTTGAAATGAATTGCAGTTAAGGAAACATCAGCATTGTCTCACCATGGTTGGAGACAGATGGAGTGGCTGAGAATTCTTCTTTAGAGCCATAAACTTTTTGTGGTTAGTTAATCCATGAGTGACGTGTGGTAAAGGATACTTGAATGAGGTCAACCAAGAGTGGTTGCGTGCCGAAAGAATACTCGAGTTAAGTGAAGAGTGACATGTGAAAGAATATTTAGATAAAGCTAGAAGTGGCTTGGTGAAAGAATACCTAAGTGTACTTCACAGTGATGGTCTGTCTAGTAAAATTTGATTAGTTAGTCAAGAGATTGACGTAGTCTGTTATGACGGACAAACCAATATGAAATATTATGTAAACTCTCTCTCTCTCTCTCTTTCTTCTCCCTTCATTTTTGTATGACATTTGTTTATAACTAACTTAAGAAGGAGACACTAAAAATTAAGTTTGTGAATATTTTATTAGATCATCTTATTAGAATCAAACTTATCATCTGATAACACAATATGAGACAATACTTACGAAAAATAAAAAATATTTAGAAATACACAATTCAACTTTCCCTTCTTATGTTTTTCCTATTTTTCACACTCTCTTGGTTATTCAAATTATCATAAATAATATTTAGAGTTTTTTTATTTTAGGTTTATGTAGTTTTAGGTTGGATGTTATACTTTCACTTCCCATGCTTAGTTTCATTTAAAATGTTTAATTAGTATATTTAAATTGACTGTGTTAAATAGACATATTGTCATTATTGTGTTATCTAAATATTAACTTTCTTTTACAAAATTTATGTTAGGCATCACTATGAACTTTGGCATCTTAGCTAAGCTGACACCTCAAAAATCAACAATCATATGCCATGACATGAAAAATATTATTAAAAGAAAAAAGAAAATATACTAAATCATTAGAGGACTAAACCAAACCCATGACAAGAAAAGATTACAAACACTCCCCAACTAAGCTAAACAAAACGAAATAGAGAGAGTTGATACCTATTATGAAGAAAGTCTAATTTAATAACACCAGGTAAGACATCATACCATTTTAAAATCTAACTTATTATCTGAGACCCAAGGAAGCCAGCTTGTCAGCATAATGGTTTTTCTCATGGAATATATGAGAAACTTTGAATTCAATTTCTTTACATATCTTTATTAACTTATTAGTATATCATATTTGAAATTTATCTATTATGCATTAATTGAAGTTGATTAGTTTAAGTGATAATGCGAGTATTCTAGTGTGTAGATGTAATGGGTAGGTATTTTGGTTTAGGAATGAAATTTGTAGCTATTTGGAAAATTTGAATATCCAGGGCAATCTGGATGAGAGAAACACGGATTAAATGTAGATATTTTTGTCACTCGTACTCATCTATTGACATATATGTCAATCGTTAATCACACCTGATGACAAATACGTCAGAATATCGATCAAAATATTTGTTGCTAAGGATCATTCAAGAAGACCTATATCCATCAATGTGATTACCAATGATATGATATCTAGTGATAATTAATGGAAAAATACGATGTTGTCAATAATTGCTGACGAAAATCACATATTCCATCAATAAGATTTACAAACAAAGGCTTTATTGATAGAATTTTGTCCATGAATTTTTCATTGCAAAACAACATTACCCACAAATTATGTTATTACTAATGGATTTTGTTTGCCAATAATATTTTATTTTCTTGTAATGGTGTAAAAAATAAAACAATTATCAAACTCCAGTCAAGGAAAATATTAGTGATATAAAAGGTTAAATAATTATATGACGCAAGTTGTTGGTAATCATATCATTAACTTATTGATTATTTGATAGATATACGAAATTATCACGTATAGTAAATGAACAAAAGTTCAAGTATAGTGTCCACATAGACTTGCTATATAATTATTTAATTAGAGAAAAAATAAATTATAAAGTTTTATAATTTGAAAATGAAAATAAATGTAACATTTTAAAGGAAAAATATAAATCATGATAAACATAAAGATTTTGGGTGTTAGAATAAAAGAAAAAAACAATAATTGAAATGAAAAAAAAATAAGAATTGCAATAAAGAAATAAAGATAAAGATGTGAATGTAAAAGAGATGTTAGAAATTGATTTAACTAGCGTTTCTCATGCAATTCATTCTTTCCTAATCCAACAATATCAATTATGCAATTAGTTCAATGATTTACAAATTTGATTAAACTCAATTCCTTAATGAAAAAATACCAGATTTCTTAAGAAATATTCCAATTCATTGCTGAAATTTGTTAAGTAACTAACATTGAGGTCTGGACCTTAAAAATTGACTTGATAATTTTTACCCCATAGGCTATGCCAAATTTTTTACCTAAACCCTAATTTATAAAATGATTTTCCAATCACAACTAAAATTAAGAAATCATGATTTAATTTATAAGGTCAAAATAGACATTAAAAATAAAGTACAAATAATTAATTGAATAACCAGTCTTGTTGAAAATGAGAAGATAAATTACACGAGTCATAACTACATCAATATCTAATAATAGGATATTTAGATATCATTATTTAGCACTTACACCAACAGTAAAAGACTATCACAAAGTTTGGTGCTTCGATTTTGGGGGTACTACCTCAGGTACAAGGTTGTGTTTTGTATTTTGTCTAATCCTGAAGTTTTAACATTTAGAGTTAGACTTTTTCTTCATGACTCATTCACATAGTGCCCCCAAGATCAAGCAACCATAAAGTGCTCATATAGTCCCTAAAGATTGTTTATTTAAGGTGTGTGCATGCCTTGTGTGATCTATGAACTCTCTAATTTGTCTCACTCAAGCCATCCAACTTTGTTAAAGCAAGAATCATTCTCCTTTCCCAAAAATTAAATAAAAGAAAAATATATAATTAATGATAAAAATAAAACATTGAAAAAAATAAGTAAAAAAGATATCCTAAAAGAATGATAAGTGTCTAAATATAAGCTAGAATAGAGTCAAATACATCAATATTTGCACTTATCAAGTGATATCATTACCATTGTAATGTATTGTTATTTAGTTCTTATCTTTGCACATATCAATATTAGAAAGGATAATATTTATCTTACTCTTATCTTATCATTGTATTCTACAATAATGAATTGTTTGGTGCACTAATAAAATATGATTTTCTTATCCTTTTTTCTATTAATTGTATATTGTCATTATAGTATATTTCTTTTTCTAATGGAGGAGTTAGGTTATAAAACAACACGATAAGATAGTTAGCCTTCCTCTTACTCTCACACCACCTTACCTCCTTTGTGTGTCGACTTCCATTCTCACCACCTTTGTTATAATTGTCACCTCTCGCATATACATTGTCTCCACTGTCACCATAGTCATTGTCACAACCATCACATTAGCACCACCACTTTCATTATAGTTTTCAAAACTTTTCATACTAATTTCACTATTTTTGCAATCATTTTCATTTTTTCGTCACTATCACCTTATAATTTTTATTGTTGCAATTATCATTCCACCTTTGAACCATTATTAGTATATTTACACAAGTTATCATTATTCTTATCACCATTATCATTGTGATAACAACTATCACCACGTTCACCATTGTTATCATTATCTTCATCATTCTCTTAGATACTATCATCTCATTATTATATTTGTCATTATTACTACTATTGTTATTATCACTATTATTATTATTATTATTATTATTATTATTATCATTATTATTATTATTATTATTATTATTATCCATGTAAATTATGTTAGAGAATTAAATTTTCATCCATGTATTAAGAGTATTAAGTAATGGGTTACAGGTGTTCTTTTATATAGCTTTCTGAGTATTATAAAATGACACCTCTACTATATTTAACTGCACACTTTTGCACATTTCAGTAATAGATCTATTCTCTTCTCTCTCTATGTTTACTTAACATGGTATCATGAGATAAGTTTTTTTCTCATGACTTACATTTCTTCCTCTGTTGTATCTCAAAGTGATCTTTCCTCAACTCCATCATCTTTACTTGCATTCTTCATCATTTTACTGTTCCGATTCAAATCAAGTTCGATGAAGAAAATTTTTTGCTCTAGAGTCAACAAGTTCTTGTTATGCTACGAGGTCTCAAATATTTTCATTTTCTTGAAGGAAATCAAATTCCACCTCAAGATGTTCAAGAATATAGTCAATACGTTTAACAGGATCAGCTAATCATGACTTGATTTTTTACCTCCATGACCAGATTGCTTCTAACCAAGATGGTTGGCCTCCAATCTTCAGGCACAAATTTGAGCTCGCTTAAAGACCTTCTATGCTTCACACACCAAAGCAAAAATCAAGAAGTTAAATATTCAATTGAAAATACCAAAGAATGATAGAACGGTTATGGAGTATCTCATGAACATCAAGAAAACGGTTGACTTTTTTGCCACGATTGGAGCCCCTATCTCTTCAAAGGATCATATTGAGGTCCTTCTTGATGGTCTTTATGATGATTACGATCCTTTCATCACTGCTATTACTTCACGGCTGGATCCCTACATTGTTGACAATCTTGAAGCTCTCCTTCCAACACAGAAAGAACGGTTTGATAAGCATAAACTTGTTGTTAGTTCGATACTTCAAGCTAATATTGTTTCTGTAACATATGTTATAGAAAATCAGTTTAATCAAATAAGTTTCGCTCTAATTCTTCTCGTGGTACAAGATTTCGTGGTTCTCGTGGTTTTCATGATTCTCAACGATCTAGCAAAAATTCAGTTTCGAGAAAATGCTTCATCTAATTCTTGGACATCCGACAAACCACAATGTCAAATATGTGACAAAAAAAGACATAGTATCGTCAACTGCTGCCATAGGTATGATCAAACTAATAATTCACACATTCAAGTTAATGTTTCACAATTTTCTTCCACATGAAATGATCAGAGTGACTACTTTTGTGAAATTCAATCAACTCTGGAGAACCCACTATGGTATCCAGACAGTGGTGCAACTCATCATAGCAACTCATCATATCATGAATGATTCCAATCATTTCACCACAAAACATTAATATCAAGGCAATGATGTTGTCAACATAGACTATGATGCTGTCAACATAGGCAATGGTGCAGGTATGCCCATCAAACACATTGGGTCTGTTACTTGTGTCTTACCCAATTCTAATGATACAATTGTTTTAATAAAGCTTCTTCACGTTTCCCATATTAAAAAAAATCTCATCACGTTTCTTAATTTGCCAAAAATAATCACGTTTATTTTAAGTTTTATTATGATGTTTGCTATGTGAAAAATCAAAAAATCAAATAGATTATTCTTCAAGAAAAGAATTAAAGACGAATTATATGTTATGTGTTTCATGTACTGGGTTCCTACTCTCAATATTGTGTAAATAATACTACTACTGTTGATACTGTTAATAAAAAGAAGCGATTAGATAATGTTAATTCCTTTTTCAGGTTAAATAATTTCTTCCAATTAAGAAAAGTATTCACTATTTTTTTTTTGTCATGGATAAATCTTTTAAGTTTTCCTTTCCTACTAAAATATATTCAAAAATTGAATTTAATGAACAACTCCATTATGTAGAGTGGTGCATAACATAACGTTTGATGAGGATTGCATCATGTTAGCCCTTCATAACCTTCTCATTTTTTATTACTATAACTAGTCTACTATGAACTTCCAAGATACCAATATATCCATCCGACGAACAGGGAGGGAGAGTCCAAAACCTAAAGAAAATAAAATTGAAATTTAAAAAAAAACCAAAAATGGAAGAATATTTCTCAGTTCATCCACAATTTTACTTTTCACCTTTCACTTATTTTGGAATGGAATTTTTTAAGAAAATTGAGGTAAAGTCAGTTGAATCCAAAATGAAATATAATTATAACGAACAATATAATTCAAAAAAAAATCATAAGATCCAAAAATCTAAACTATCACATGAAAAGGATCAAACCAAAATCAAAATTAAGCTCAAACGAGTATAGAAAAAATCTTTGATTTCTTTTTCCTCATCACTTTTTCCATAACAAATCATATATTTTTATATGACTGTTGCTTTATTTTTCCTAGTAAATTAATCTATCAGAAATTACATACAATTATTTTTTCTCAAATTTGTAAAGAACAAAATTTACAACTTAACACAACAAGCACTACTATATCCATTAGAAATATTTTACCCTTGTAACACTTTGAATTTGCCCTTCCATAATCCATGGTTACAAGCTACAATTTCCACCAAATATCATCTAAGAACATTCATCCTATATCAACATTAGTCAAATTCATGATTTGCTTCCTAGGGCTAATCCCCTTTGTGAATTCTAACTAAGTCCTATAAAAACTCTAGAAGAAACACAAATAAAGGAATGGGGTGAGCATGTTTACAACTATACCTTTATATTTGCATGGTCCTTTTACTTATAGATCATTAATTTCTTTATCAACAATGTTGAAGGAATGGAGGAGTTGAAGCTCTAGCTAAGTCTCCTACACTACACACTTGACCTAAACAAATCATGTTATGAAGAATTAATCTGATTTCTGGTCTGCATCTGCAGTGGCTTGCACTTGAGCTGCATATTGTAAGTTCCATAAGACATCCTCAAAAGAGGGACGAATGGAAGATTCTGGAGATATGCATTTGGTTGTTATTGATATTGCAATTGATAATGACTCTTGAGAGCAAGTGGTCAACACTATAGGATCCACAATCTTTCTTCTACCATCTTGACTGCCAAATGATGCCTGTGCTTCACCAATTGTAACATAAGCTTTTGCATGAAAAATTTACCATTTACAATAAAGGGTAAAAGGTTTAAAATCAATTCAAATTCTTGTTTCAGTTTTTAAAATGTTTATTTATTAGTGGTAAAAGAGTAAGAGAGTCAACTAAGTAATAGTTTATATAATAAAGAGTAAAAGAGTAAAATTTACCATTTATAATAAAGAGTAAAAGAGTCAACTAAGTAATAGTTTATATAATCTTAAAAAAATTATTGTGACAGCTATATTCATAAAGGAAATAAATAATAGGATTATATTCATTAAAGTAGTAGTTATATTCATCAAGAAGCAGAAGGCAAATGTTTAAAAAAAGTACTAACCTTTTCATTTAGGAAAAATGTTTCACCTTTGTCGCATGCTATGGGTCCAACAAGTGATTCGAACAATATGAATCCAAAATTGTAAACATCATCATCTGCTTTTGTCCTTAGGCTACAATAGAAAAAAGAAGAACAATTTGTTTGTTATTCCATCTTTCATACTATAAAAACATTCATGCATAACAAAGGACATCAAACTATGGTAATCCATCTTTCATACCCTTCACAATGCATCGTGAAGGGCTTGAAAATATGTAGAGTTATGTAATGAGTACAAAAAAAATTGTGAGAAGTAGTTGCATTGAGGAGTGAAGTGACTTCACGGAAACAAACACAACAATATCCTAATATGTGAAGAATCTTATTTTGAGTGAAAACTAATCATGGCTTGTTGTTTAAGTTAAACTAACAACAATAGCCATGCAGATTTGAAATTTGGTAGAGTGGAAAGAGCATTTGAAATTTTATAAAATATAATCCTAACAAGATGTTTATTGAAATTGCAGTGTGTTCTGCAAAACTAAACTGAGCTTTTGGTATCATACCATGGCTTTGATTTCTCACCCTTTGCCTGTACAACACAAAAAAGGCAACAGAGTCATTTGAGGATCAATTATAATTATATCAAACAATGGTAGAACTGCAACATTGAGTTGCCAGGAACATACCTCAAACTTTTCAATTTCTTCTGTGATAATGGACATACCATAGTCACTTAGTTTTGGAATGCCGTGTTCATCAAGCAAGACATTCTTTGTCTTTAGTAGGTTACTAAAGCAGCCAGGTATAACACCAGTATGCAAGAAATGCACTGCCTTTGCAACTCCAATTAAAATTGCCAATCTATCAGACCACTTAAGTGCCTTCCCTACAGAAAATTCTGCATGTTTGAATGCAGGAAGATTAGTGGATTGAAGCCTTCAAGCCAAAAACAATAGTTGAAAGTTATAATAATATTGTCTTATTGTAGTTCAATAACAGAAAAAGAAAATCATGAAGCCATATAGATAAGGAGGGAAATAATTGGTGAAACTTGACTCAATACTATGCATGATATCATTTTTCCATACTAACCTGACAGAAGGGCATGATAATTCCCATTTGGCACATACTCATATACAAGATAAAGTTTGTGGGAACTGGAATCATCTTGTCCTCCATCATCAATACAATGACCCAAAAGGCTAACCAAATTTGGATGATGAAGTTTTGAGAGTAAATCCAGTTTAGCTCTGAGAGTTTGAATTGAGCATTTCTTTGACAGAGCCAAAGACCGTATTGCCACATAGGATCCATTCTCCAGTTTACCTTTGTACATCTGTAATATGGCAGAAGACTTAAAGAGGCATTTACAGTGAGCATAAAAAAAAAGTGACAGTTTTTTATGTTTAAACATACACATTTTAAATCACTTGACCTCATAACAAGGTGTAAAGGCCAAAAACATACAAATAGTGTTATCTTGACAAGGATTTCATTATGTCTCCTTAAGATGAATTGGTAGAACTGTAGAATCCACCTCAGTGGTATAACCTCCCTTAGAACCACAAGAATAAGCATTACACTATTTCAAATAATACTAAGTGGTTGAAGGGTACCTTGCCAATGGAGCCTTGACCAATATAAGTTGACAAATCAAAGTTTTTTGTGGCTTCCTTCAATTCCTCTATTGAAAATTGCCGACAGGTTGGAATAGTTTGTGTCCCTAGCTTCACTGTTTGAGAAATAAATCCTGAAAACAATAGACATTTAAAATCTTAAGAATTAACAACACATCACTATGGCCAAAGTAACCTATATTACTACTTACTGGCATTTGCAATGATCTCTGACGGAACTCCTATTGAGGAGTTATCTTGCGCAGTTGTCTTTCTGGAATGATACTTTTTCCATAAGAAGACGCTCGACACCAAAAGCACAAGAACAAGTACAACAATGATGGCCATTGCTACAGCTACTTCCCATGTCTTGAAGCTTTTCCATCCAGAGGTAGATTGTCTACAATAAGACCCTCTGTGCTGGTTCTGAGAATCAACAGACAAACAGTTTCCACCATACCTAACAACTCTACTATCAGATGTATTGGCCAAGCAAGAAGGAAGTCCACCACTTAACTTGTTATGAGAAATGTCCACAAACCCAAGTTTGGTGCCACAGTTAAGTTTGTCTGGGAGGGTCCCACTTAGCACATTGCTGGCCAGATTCAAATAACTTATTTCTGGTAGAGAAAACAAGGTAGAAGGGGGTGTCTTACTGAGGTAATTTGAAGAAAGATCTAGGTGTTGAAGGTGATCCAGTTCATGAAACTGCTTAGGTATCTCTCCTGAAAAAGAGTTATTGCTAAGCAGCACAGTGACCACAGATTTAGGCAACAATGGTAGTTCAGATTCTAAATGGTTTTCTCTTAAATCCAGGACATGTAGGCCAGTGAGATAACTGAGACCAGGCAAGTCACCAGACAACTCATTGTGGGACAAGGAAATAACTTCAAGTGTCTTAATTTTTCCAAGTGAGGAGGGGAATGGACCCTTTAAACCATTGCTCTTCACACTCAAGATATTCAGATTGGACAGAGAATCAAACGAATCGGGCATAGTGGTGTTAAAATAATTGTCATCAAGGGTCAGTGCATGAAGCTTTACCATTGTGGATATTTTTGGTGGAATGTCTCCAAATAAGAAATTGGAACTCAAGTCCAAAACTTGAAGCAAAGTGAAACTGTGAATCTTATCAGGAAGTGGCCCCCAAATCCCCAAAGACACCAAGCTAAGAACCCTCAAGCTGGTCAACCTTGTCAAGGTGATGAAAAAGGAATCAATGGAGAAATTCAAGGATAGAGTGTGATTAGGAACTGCATATCCATTGAACCATGGTGGCTTCAAAGATTTCTCACCCGTAATTTTAAGCTCAGTTACCTCATCATCTTCACATTTAATGCTCAGGTTTGCAGATGGAGAAAGCCTGCACAGGTCCCCCTGGTAATAGTCCCAAATTTGTAAAGAGGAAGGATACTCTAGATAAACTCTTAACAGCAACAAGGCTTGTGTCTGATCAGCTTGTAATTCATGAGAGTTTGGGATGAAAAAGAACCATGAAAGAACCACAAGGTAACAAAAATGTCTCATTGTACCACCTTGGAACATAACGCATCAGATTTGATGAATGTCCAAAGACTCAAAACAGATCCTTCAAACTTCAAAGATGCCAAAAGCAGACCACCCTGAAGAAATTTTTGTTGCACAGCAAAGATTACAAATTGCACTAGCGCTTGCAGTTTCCTTACAATTCTTGAAATTGAAAGAAATTATAGAAAAACACAATCAACCCAGTTACAATTATAGTCCCAGAGACTCCAAAAACTTTGATACAGAGTGACCGAAATCACATTCGCACACCCTTTTATCAAAACCCTGTCAACGGTTGAAAACACAGCATCATCCTCTCCACAACATACAATTGAAGAGAACCCAGAAGGAAAAAGAGGGAACTTGGAGAGTGTTCACGGGGTTGAGGGAGTAAAAACTGTAACTTTACACCATGGAGCAGCTGTTTGGAGAAACAAAGAAGAACCCATTTATTGGTAGGTGGTTGAATGCAGATGGTAATAACAGAGCAGAACAGAGGAAACAGAACCTTGGGAAGTTGAACAATGGAAGTGCAAAAATTGAGGCTTTTTGAGTGGTGAACGTGTGTTGACAAGTGAGGTAGTTGAAAATGTGGTGTTCTGGTGACTGAGAAAGGCATTTATTTTGGTATTCGAAGTGGCGTTGCTGCCATTAATGGGGTCGGTAACTATTGGAGAGAAGTTGAAGGACAGAGGAAATAGCAGAGCAGGGTCATACCTTCAAAAAGATAATGTAGTAACGAATCTATATCCATTAATTATATATATTCTCTCTCTCCTCATTTTCAAATCACGTTATGCCATTAGTTAATTACTCCATCCATGCCTTATTTGTAACACATTTTCATTAATTCATATTCTTAAAAAAAATTAGTTAATATTTTGTAAATTTCTTTTTTATATTTCAAGATAAAGTACTTAGATAAGACTTTGGAATGCATAAATACGAGTCTCTTCATATTAAATTAAGAGAGATGAACTTTAGAATTAATGCGTATTTAACTATAAAAAGCTCTCTCATCAAAAGAGATAACTTTCTTACTAATAGTTTTGCACACAATTTAATTTTTATGCTATTTTTGTGTCTAAAAGAGATAACTCTCTCATTGATTAGTTTGAATTACAAGAAACTAGAATTATAGTTAATTCGGGGTGGAGGAAATATTCATTTTACTTACAGAAAAATTTATTTCTAAAAATATGTTTCCTTATGTTTTGTTTTCTAATTATTAAAAGTTATTTTTTAGAAAGTAGAAATAAGAAGGAAAGATGGAGAAAACATTTCAGAAAATAACCAAATAATAATAATAATAATTTAAAACAGAAAATCAAAATAGTCTATACCCTCTTTAGTACTAACGTAATAGGCTGGAAGAGAAAGGAACAGAAGGAAATAACTACTCTTGATGGATATTTTAGCTGTTTGATATGTGCCAAATAGATAAAATATTCTTGAAATATTTGCGAGTTCTAACTTTCTAAATTTGTTCTCTTAATCAATTGGAAATATAAATATATATA
>Ga0209489_103051_pt1 | contig 33177 bp, 20 predicted proteins | sample SiratrowhiteBW_FD_187527 | JGI IMG/M metagenome (GOLD analysis project Ga0209489, IMG submission 187527) | Root nodule microbial communities of legume samples collected from California, USA - Siratro white BW (SPAdes) (version 2) | ecosystem: Host-associated > Plants > Roots > Nodule | place...
ATATGAAGTTAATAAATTTATTTATGATGTGTAAAAATATAACGATTTTTTTTATAAATTACCTAATATAAGAAAATAAAATAAAATCTAAAAATTAAGTAACCTGCTATTCATTAATCTAATCTAATTATCCTTTTATTCTTTATTATTAATTTATTTAGGTTCATTCAATTAGTGTCTTACGTTGGAGATAAAACCTTAAACGAGGGTGAATGTGACAAAAACAGAGGAAGACACCATGACAACGCGACGATAGCTACCTGCAGAGCCCGGCAACAACGGTGGTGTCCGGTGAGAATGCAGACCACTAGCTATGCTGCGCACAGTCACCACCGAGAAGAACGCAGAGCAGTGGCGGAGTGAGCGCGGGCGACAGGAGTGGTGCCCAATACGGACTTGGGTGGCAAGTGGCGGCAACAACTCCTAGTGGCGAGCGGCACTAACCACAACCGATGGCACTTCGAGTCATGGAGGCGATTTTCAATGGCCGAGTGAAAATGAGGAACAATAACGACGTTTGATTCCACGATATGATGACGGTTAAGTGTAAATCATCATTGTATAATAGTCAAAATTTTTCAAAATGCCACTAATCAAGAAATGTTTGTGACTATAAATTTAATGACATCTTCATTATGTTACACATATAATACTCTTAATTATTTTAATAAATTAAACTACAATCATACTTAAACCCCTAAATATTTATGTAATAAATTATAAAAATATTAAAATGTTCATAATTATTTTTAATATAAAAAATACACTTTTTATTTGCTTTAGATAAACAGGTATCATTTATTCAAAACTAAAAAATTAAAGAAGAGAGTTGTTTAATTTGTAAAATATATCTTATGAAAAAGCATTCAAAAGAGCAACAATAAGAAAGCGTGGTTGAAACGCCTCTATCTATCTTCATTGGATATTGTGCAAAAATACAGAAGAAGAAGAAGAAGAGTAGTGTGTAGTGGAGATGGCAAGCCTGCCAAATTCAAGGGTGAATGCGAAAGAGAAGAGTAAGGAAGCAGAAGAAATGGAAGATGAAGAAAGCTTCTCGCGTGCCATGCAGCTTGGGGGTTCCGTGGTCCTATCAATGGCACTACAAACTGCGACGGAGCTGGGTGTGTTTAAGGTGCTGAAGGAAGCGGGTGAAGATGCTAAGCTGTCTGCGAAGGATATAGCATCCAAGATTTCTTGCACCAACCCAGAAGCAGCCTCAATGCTAGATCGTCTCCTCGCTCTTCTCTCCTCTCACTCCATTCTCAACTGTTCCCTCATTTCCGACCACCAACTCCCTCCCACCTTTCAAAGGCTCTACACCATCACTCCCGTCGCCACCTTCTTTGCCCCCAATTCTGATGGAGTTTCATTGGGACCCTTGATGGCATTGCTCCAAGACAAAATCTTCCTACACAGCTGGTTAAACTCTGTCTCTCTTTATTATTATTATTTTGTCATGGGTATCTGTGTCGAATTTGTTTGTCGTTGGTCACAGAACTTACTGAGTATTTGGACAAATTACATTGTTTGGTGTACATGTCAGTTTTGACTCCTTCATTTCACTCTCTCTCTTGCTAATCATAGGGAGACAATAGTTTAAATTCAATGAGGGTGATAAGCTTTCCGATAAAATAAACCAATAAAGCCACATTATTGAGTCAAGGCACGGTTTGCTAGATCAGTATTATGATTGTATGAGATTTGCTAAATTATGTCATTGGAAGTAAATGTTTCAAGAGGATTTATGGATTGTGAGTCACTGTCAAGTGAAATAACTGTGTTCTTACATTACTAGGACTGAGCTGAAAGATGCAATTCGGGAGGGGGGTATTCCATTCAACAGGGTTTATGGCACTCATGCTTTTGAGTATCCACGTTTGGACTCGAGGTTCAATAAAGTTTTCAACACAGCAATGATCAATCACACCACTCTGGTGATGAAGAAGGTTCTGGAATCCTACAAAGGTTTTGAGGGCATAAAAAGGCTGGTGGATGTTGGTGGAGGTCTTGGGATCAACATTAACTTGATCACTTCCAAATACCCTCATATCCACGGCATCAATTTCGACTTGCCTCATGTCATTCAAGATGCTCCTTCCTATCCTGGTATGATCCTTACACATTCCAATCCTCTGGTTCTGGAAAATTAAAAAACAAAATGTTCTTTTCGTCTATAGAGTTATTTGGTAAATTTTGAGTTTTACAAAGACAATAAACAAATAGTTTGTCCAATTTTCTTTCTTTGTCAATTGACATTAGTGTCGAGTTTCTTTTTTAATAATGTATACTATGAGGCTATGAGCTGTGAACTGTTAAAGAGGTTTTAAAAGCAAAAGCTACCTAATATTGCAGGAGTTGAACACGTTGGGGGAGATATGTTTGAAAATGTGCCTAAAGGAGACGCCATATTCATGAAGGTAAGGGTCGGTGCGTTAGTGGGGGTTTTGGTCTATTGATGATGATGGGTGCCAGGGAAATATAGTACTATATTATTTTAAAGGGGAGAGGAATCTCTCGCTTTATGAACCACCTTTTTGTTTTAGTTTAAACTTCTAAACATTCTATTCAAACTTTATTTGGTTTTTTATATAATTTATACAAACATTGAACGTGTTTGTTATCTTCAATTCTCCCGACCAGTGTACCTGGTCGTTGTCGTTTTTTTTTTTTTTTTTCTATTTCAACTTTAAAGTAGACTCTAAGTCAGAATTAAAGTTGCAAAGAACACTTTAATTAAAATGTTGTAAGAAACATTTTTATAGTGGAAGGAGGAAGGAAATGATCTGTTTAAAGATAACATCAAAGACGATATTGTAATTTTGTATTCACATGGAATGATTCCAGAATTTCCAAAAAGAGAAAACTGCTATTTGCGGAAACTGAGCTGACTTATACCAAGCTCATTTATTGCGGTTTGACATAAAGTAAATTGTGCAGTGGATACTTCATGATTGGAGTGATGAACACTGTGTGAAGCTATTGAAGAATTGCTATGACGCAATTCCTGATGATGGAAAGGTGATAGTTGTGGAGGCAATTCTTAAAAAAATAGCAGAGACTAGTAGTGCTTATAAGGCGGTTTCACAAATGGATGTTTTGATGATGACTCAGAACCCGGGAGGTAAAGAGCGAAGTGAAGAAGAGTTCATGAAATTGGGAAGTGCAGCTGGATTTAGTGCCATCAGATATGAATGCCATGTCAACACTTTCTGGGTTATGGAGTTCTTCAAGTAGACCACATGCTATGCTACATGCTCCTCATCTTCCTCTGCTTTATTTCTAGTTGCTTGTTTGTGTGTTTCATGTTGGCTTTTGTGCATTTTAAATTAACAGAACAAGGTCATGGTGTTTAATGTATTATATTATATGCATTTTTCAGATTAATAAACTAAAATAAAAAATTAAAATATGTAAAAGATACGTTTCCATTAGAGTTTTCACTATAGAGTTTTCACTTTATTTTTCATTGATTAACAAATCTCTCGTTTGTATTAGAAACATAAGTCATAAATTCGGAGTTAATTTATCAAGTATGATAAAAACTTTAGTTAAATTTAATTCAAAACATATATAAATATTAAATTTATCTTTTCTTTTTAAATTAAATCTTACTTTGAGTAATCTTTCTAAAAATATTTAGATTTCTCATAAAAATATAACTATTTATCTTTTAATTATCTTTTCTAAATTTCCCGAGACACTTGATTAACCTTTAACATTTCTTTGTTCATATTATGTTTCTTTTAAAAAATAATCTACTTTTTTATTCTTTTTATTTACATATGATATATTTCACTTGTCAATTATAGTATTCTAAATGAGTTATACTTAGATAGTGATGATTTTAGAATAAATTGTATAAAACATTTCTCATTCACATTCTATTTCAAAGGCTTTAAGTCTTCCTATAATATTTGATCTATCAAGCTTTATGATGTTGTGTTGTGTAAACTTCTTTACTTTTTCATTTCAACAATATGATTGTCTTTGTTCATTGTTATTGAGTTTACTTATGACAATAATTTTGTGCTAAGATATCGTTAAAATAATATTTTAATAATGACACTCTAAATCATCACTAAATTATAAAATTTAAAACTTATAATGACTTCTTTATTAGTGATGACTCTAAAATCATTTTTTAAAAATTTTTTTTCAACCGTTGTTAAAATTCATGTGTACAATAATAAATATTCAAAAAATCTTATCCATACTTGCTCAATAATATAAATTAAAACAAAATTTATTATTAAGCTATTTTTCACTCAAGCTACAATATATTGCTTGATCAATATTTATCATTGTTCGAGTTGCAGAACAACACTTAAATGATACACACTTGTGTAAATTAAAAAAGTGTAAATGAAAAACTTAACCAGACTTACAAAACTCTATTGTTTAAGTGACTAATCACCACTTAAGTAATAAGTTTCAATTGAAAACAAAATGCTATTATCTTTTTCTTCTTCAAACAATAATATTTTAGACTCAAGATTAAAATTCTTATTTATGCATTACTCAAATAGTCTTAACGTTCAAACAAATATATAGAGAAAAAAATAACAATTTCTGCATAAAGCTCAAAATCCACCAAATCCTAATAATTTTCATAGTCCACCAAATTCTAATAATTTTCATAGTCTAGCAAGTGTTAAACATAATTTTAGACTAAGTGAAAGTACACTCAAAATAGCTAACAATATTTTATTTGATCCAAACATACCATCATCAATTTTAAGAATCCAGGCAAGCCTCAACAATATCTATTTAGTTTTAATACTCAAATAGCATATTTAAATAAGAGTCATACACATATCAATAAATCAATTTATGTTTAGAATAGTTTTTCTTATATGAAAGTTACTTATTATCCAAGTAATAATTACAAAAAAGTTAAAAATTCTTGAATTCCTAGAACAATATAATTAATAATACAAAATTTTAATTTGGAGTTAAGCTGCTTGAGAACTGACCAAACTAATAATAAGCTCAAATACCAATAGAGAAAAATGAAATTTTTTTTTGAATAAATTCTAAACTGAAATATGATAAAGGCGAAAATAATATTGGATACGTCAATTATTGTATAATAAGATCTGATTTTGAAAAAAATGATAAATGAAATAAGAAGTTGAAAAGAAAAGAATGAAACTGTGAGGAAGAGAAAACTTTAGAGAGAGGAAAAAAAAAAGAAATATAAAAAGAAGGAATAATAGAAGGAAAGAAATGAGCTAAAAGCCCATTTTCTTTAAAATTTTATTGGTCTAATACAAGAAAAGAAAATAAATTAAGATTTATTCTAATATCTTAATATTTCATTTTTAAGTTCAAATTTAGTTGTACTGAACGTAATATAAGAATTTTTTTTCTCTTATTTTATTTTAATTAACAATTTAATTTTATACGTGATGACGTGGAGCCATGTAAAAGGCTGCCTAAAAAAGACACATGTCTAACTTGACCTTTAATAGTGATGTTACTTGTCCGCTGATAAAATTACCATAAAAGAAAAATAACTTGAGCAATATTAGATTTAGAGTGCTGAAGTTATGAATATATATTTTTTTTTATCAAAAATGATTTAGCTTTTAAATATGTACATTAAATTTGAAATTATTATTTCATGTTAAATGAAATTTTTTCTGTTAATTAGTTTATAAATTAATGTTTATTTTGAATTAATGAATAATATTTATTTCATTCATACAAATATTTTTTAAAATAACACATTTTGATATTATATTGCGTTATTATATAATTTTTTATTTAATATGTAAATAATTAATTAGTATAATATATTAAAAATAAAAATTGATAGTGTTTAATTTTAAAAGAATAAAATACATAATCTATTCATTAAAAAAAATATTAATTCATATATTATTAAAATAATGCACTTTTCGTAAATGAGTTAGCATAAAGAAATCAAATTTGAATTTGAATTATGAGAATTTCAGGATTGATCATGAAATACAACAAGTTATTCAGAGACACTAAAATACAAGTTATGATTAATTTAATAATGTTACTGTTTTATTAAAGTTATAATGAGTTATTTAAAGAAATCAATGAAACTCAAAACAAAGTACATAGTAACTAAAATCCTAATATGATAATTTTTTTTTAATACACCACTAGTTAAGAAAATGATAATAGTAAAGTTCTTTTATTGAAAGCATAGAAGTCATCAGAACAATCTAAATACGACCAATCCAACACTATTCCATTCATTTTATCTTCTTCCGCTAAAAGATAGCATAGCGGTCTAAAGAGATGTAAGTTTTCTTTTCTCTTTTCTGTAAAAGTTAAAGCAGAAAAATGATGGCTAGGAACAGATAGGAACAGATAGGAACAGATATTAGTTCTTGACTAATAATGTTACAATATTTATTAACCAATTAATGTCTCAATAGTTTAAGAAATTTGACTAACTACAAAAAAATAGTTAGCTTGTGTTGGGGTGTATAATTAATATTTTATATTAATTATTTTTAATATAAAAAAAACGCTTTTTATTTAGTTTAGATAAACGGGTATCATTTATTTTAAATTCAGAGAAATTGATTTTAAATTATTTATGATCATTGAAATATGTTTATTCAAAACTATAAAATTAAAGAAGAGAGTTGTTTAATTTGTAAAATATATCTTATGAAAAAGCATTCAAAAGAGCAATGTTAAGAAAGTGTGGTTGAAACGCCTTTCCCTATCCAGAAATATAGTGGAAAAATACAGCAGCAGAAGAAGAAGAGTAGTGTGTAGTGGAGATGGCAAGCATGCCAAATTCAATTGTGAATGGGAAAGAGAAGAGGAAGGGAGCAGAAGAAATAGAAGATGAAGAAAGCTTCTCGCGTGCCATGCAGCTTGGGGGTTCCGTGGTCCTATCAATGGCACTGCAAACGGCGACGGAGCTGGGTGTGTTTAAGGTGCTGAAGGAAGCGGGTGAAGATGCTAAGCTGTCTGCGAAGGATATAGCATCCAAGATTTCTTGCACCAACCCAGAAGCAGCCTCAATGCTAGATCGTCTCCTCGCTCTTCTCACCTCTCACTCCATTCTCAACTGTTCCCTCATTTCCGACCACAAAGTCCCTCCCACCTTCCAAAGGCTCTACACCATCACTCCCGTGGCCACCTTCTTTGCTCCCAATTCTGATGGAGTTTCATTGGGACCCTTTATGGCATTGTCCCAAGACAAAATCTTCCTACACAGCTGGTTAAACTTTCTCTCTTAACTATTATTATCAATTTATCTCCCTTTCCATCACAAACGTATTGCTATATTTTAAATTATAGCAAAAATGATTTACGCACGAGATCCCCTGTGTAGTTTAAACGATTTAGACAGCAGAGGAGAAAGAGATTTTACTAGGTAGAGCCATCTAGTGATGATTCTCTTCAAACTTTGTCATTGTCTGTGTGGAATTTGTTTGTCGTTGGTAACAGAACTTACCAAGTATTTGGACAAATTACATTGTTTGGTACATGTCAGTTTTGACTCCTTCATTTCACTCTCTCTCTTGCTAATCGTAGGGAAACAATAGTTATGCGGGTGATAAGTGTTCCGATAAAATAAAAGAATAAAGCCACATTATTCAGTCAAAAACACGGTTTGCTATCAGTATTGTGATTGTATGCGATTTGCTAAATTGTGTCATTGGAGGTAAATGTTTCCAAGAGGATTTATGAACTGTGAGGCACTCTCAAGTGAAATAAATGTGTTTTTACATTATTAGGACTGAGCTGAAAGATGCAATTCGGGAGGGGGGTATTCCATTCAACAGGGTTTATGGCACTCATGCTTTTGAGTATCCACGTTTGGACTCGAGGTTCAATAAAGTTTTCAACACAGCAATGATAAATCACACCACTTTGGTGATGAAGAAGGTTCTAGAATCCTACAAAGGTTTTGAGGGCGTAAAAAGGCTGGTGGATGTTGGTGGAGCTCTTGGGATCAACATTAACTTGATCACTTCCAAATACCCTCATATCCAGGGCATCAATTTTGACTTGCCTCATGTCATTCAAGATGCTCCTTCCTATCCTGGTATGATCCTTACACATTCCAATCTCTGGTTCTGGAAAATTAAAAAAATTGTTCTTTTCGTCTTTTGAAGAGTTATTTGGTAAATTTTGAGTTTTACGAGACAATAACATAAATAGTGTGTACAATTTGCTTTCTTTGTCAATTAACATTAGTGTCGAGTTTCTTTTCTGATAATGTATACTATGAGGGTACGAGCTGTGCACAGTTAAAGAGGTTTTAAAAGCAAAGGAGACGCCATATTCATGAAGGTAAGGGTCGGTGTGTTAGTGGGAGTTTTGGTCTATTGATGATGATGGAGGCTAGGAAAATATAATAGTATTTATGATGCAAGAGCATGTGTATATGTTAAAATTAGGGTATTTTAGAAGTCTCACATGAAAAAGTTTGGAAAACTTTTCTATCTCCTACTGTCATAAATATGTATCCATGTATCTTTCTAATATAAGTTTTGTGCTTATTTTCTTTAAGCTCTTTCTTTTACGAGTAAGAGGTAGTTAATATTTTTGGCTTAGCTAACCAAGGTGAGTTTCTTGGCTATTCTCACTACAGTGGGGTTTTTAATCTTGGCATGATTGGTGACTCAAACAACATTCCGGTGTCAGTTTTGTTTCAGAGCAAGGTCATCTTGCTTAAATTCAAATTACTTTATTCGTGGTAGATTCAAGGGCTTTCTTTGTGAGCGGTCTTATTATGGGTGCGAGTCTTCGTTCGTGTGGTCCGAGTCTTTATTAGTGCAATCATCTATGGTGGAGTTCCGGATAATATCATTTATTTCCTTTTTATTTTAGAAGCATCTTATTGTGGTAGCTGCCATTGGTGCATCGACATCATGCCCCCGCACTATGGCATCATCTTCATCATTGTGCATTATTCACACGTTATCTTCATCATAGTAGTAGTCTTTGAATTAACATTAGCATAACACCAAAGCGGAGAAGTGTTCAAGAGATGGAGATGGAAGAGCTACGTTATCAAGTTCATGCATTGCAAGTGCAACTTGCAAGATATGAAGGTGCTCAACAAGATCATGGTTGAACAAGTGACGGAAGCAGTTCTAATGAAGAGAATAACACAAATCCCTTTTCATAACTCGTCCTCTTCTGATGACTCAACCAAACGTAGAGTTCGGAGGAGCATTAGAGCCTATCAAGCTAAAAGCTTGGGAATCAAAGTTTATATTCCTGAATTTGAAGGGAGGCTTTAATCAGATGATTTCATTGATTGACTTTGCACAGTAGAGGGATATTCGAGTTAAAAGACGTTTCAGATGACAAGCGTGCGAAACTCGTAGCCATTAAGCTGAAGAAGCATGCTTCAATATGGTGGGAGAATCTCAAGCGACAACGAGAAAGAGAAGGTCGAAGCAAGATAAAGACGTGGGATAAAATGCGGCGTGAACTCAAGCGGAAGTTCCTTCCAGAATATTACAAGCAAGAAGTCTTTATCAAGTTTCACAATTTAAAACAAAATTCACTCACTATTGAAGAGTATATAATGGAATTTGAAAATCTTCTCATGAAGTGCAATATCCAAGAGCCTGAAGAGCAAACCGTTGCACGTTATCTTGGAAGACTTAGTGAAGAGATTGCAAATGTTGTTCAATTACAACCGTTCTGGACGCTAAATGATGTGATAAGACTAGCCTTGAAGGTTGAAAAACAAATGATCCAGAGGAAGAAAAATTGCTTCCCCAAAGAAAGAGTTGTGATCAATTCCTCCAAACAAAGATGGGTTACTCCACAAAATAATAAAGACCATGAGTTGTCTTGTTCTTTCGAGTCTAGCAAGAGGGTTTCAAGTGTCAAGGATTTAGACATATTGCTGCTAATTGCCAAATCGAAGAGTTATCACTCTACTCGACGAAGACATCAATGAAGAACCAACCAATGAGCATGCAGAGGAAGAAAAAATTGATCGTGTGACTGAAGAAGAGGTTCTGCCTGATTGCGGAGAGGCCTTAGTGGTTCGTCATAATCTGAATACTACTATGCTGACTGAAGATGAAAGTTGGCTTCGTCACAACATCTTTTACACAAGATACACTATTAAAGAAAAGGTATGCAAGGTTATCATAGATAGTGGAAGCTGTGAGAATGTTGTTGCAAATTATATGGTGAAGAAATTGAAGCTTCCAACTATGGCACATCCTCATCCTTACAGATTGTAGTGGCTAAGAAAAGGAAATGAAGTTAAAGTCACAAGGCGATGTTGCACTCATTTCTCTATTGGGAGTAAATACCAAGATAAAGTATGCTCTGATGTCATTCCAATGGACGTGTGTCATTTGTTACTAGGACGACCATGACAATATGATTGTCAAGCTATCTATGATGGGTTCAAGGATACTTATTCTTTATTAAGGATGATATCAAGATTGTATTAACTCCATTGAGACACAATGATGACAGCCAAGAGAAGCAAGCTGAGTCGTCATACATGACAAAGAAAAATCTCAATGAAGCTCGTCTAGAGTCAAACTTCATGAGTCTTCTAGTGGACTATGAAGAGAATAAAGCATCAATATCAAAACCAAGCCAAAAGGCACATAATATTAGTCATTTTCAAAAAAGGAGACTTGGTAACGGTTCATTTAAGAAAGGAATGATTTCCTCAGTCTCGTGGCAAGTTGTCTCCTACGACAAATGGTCCATTTAAACTTATTATAGAGTGTTATCTACTTTTAATGCAACTGATCTATCACCTTATTACGAGGAAGATAAAGATCTCACATAAGAAAATACCGAGTTTTCTTTCCAACTCGGGAAGAATGATGCATGAGCATGTATATATGCCAAAATTAGAGTATCTTAGAATTTCCAAATAGAAAAGTTAGGAAAACTTCCTCATCCCCTATATGTACCTATGTATTCCTTTTAAGATAAGTTGAATGAAAAGTGATTTCTAATATATAAGTTTTGTACTTATTTCCTCTAATATTTCTTTTAAGAGTAAGAGTCAGTTAATATCCTTGACTTAGTCAACCGAGGTAGTTAATATCCTTGACTTAGCCAACAGAAATCTTATTTCCTCTGGTTTTATGAACCACCTTTTTCACTTTATTTTAAACTTCTAAACATTCTATTCAAACTTTATTTGATTTTTTATATAATTTATAGAAACACTGAACATGTTTCTTATCTTCAATTCTCACTACCAGTGTGCCTCGTCGTTGTCTTTTTTTTTTTTTTTTAATTTCAACTTTAAAGTAGATTCTAAGTCAGAATTAAAGTTGCAGAGAACACTTTAATTAAAATGTTGTAAGAAACTTTTTATAGTGGAAGGAGGAAGAAAATGATCTCTTTAAAGATAACATGAAGACGATACTGTAATGTTGAATTCACATGCAATGATTCCACAATTTCCAAAAAGAGGAAACTGTTATTTGCGGAAACTGAGCTGACTTGTAGGGTGGATTAGGAATGTTGTGGTTGAATATGAATAACCGTTGAGTTTGATTCAAACTGATGCATGACTTATACCAACCTCATTCATTGCGGTTTGATATTAAGTAAATTGTGCAGTGGATACTTCATGATTGGAGTGATGTCTCAAGCTGTTGAAGAATTGCCATGATGCAATTCCTGATGATGGAAAAGTGATAGTTGTGGAGGCAGTTCTTCCAAAAGAACCAGAGACTAGTAATGCTTATAAGACGGTTTCACAAATGGATGTTGCGATGATGACTCAGAACCCGGGAGGTAAAGAGCGAAGTGAAGAAGAGTTCATGAAATTGGCAAACGAAGGTGGATTTAGTGGCATCAGATATGAATGTCATGTCAATACTTCCTGGGTTATGGAGTTCTTCAAGTAGACCACACCTTATACTATGCTATATGCTCCTCATCTTCCTCTGCTTTATTTCTAATTGCTTGTACGTGTGTTTCATGTGTTTGCTTTTATGCATTTTAAATTAACAGAACTCTGACGTGTATGGTGGTTTAGTGGGGGTCAGATTCATATGCTGTGTATGTGGCAACTGGGTCATGGAGTTCTATAAGTAATGAATATTATGCAGAATGTGATTTTGGAGTATGAAATTCTACAAAAGAATATGGGAAACTAGATGCTTTAGACAATATATTATCATAAAGCTTGTCTTTATTTTTCTTTTTAATAAAGAGGACATGTTTGAACTTCTATTTGGTATATAACTAATGTTTCCTCTTATTAAAAATACACAAAAGCAACCATTTCTAAATTTTTAATAAATTAAATTAAATTTCACAATTTAAGGGTGAAGAAATTTAATTTTTATAACATTTGATTTTTTTTATTGTTTACATTCCGTAAAAGTAACATTGTTATTACTATTTACCAATTTTATTTTAAAGTTCATGCAAAGAGTATAAAAATAGAAAAAAAAAAGTCATAAAAATTACTACCAATATACTTTTCTAATAACTAAATGAGTTTTCAATTTAAAAATAATTCTCTTACCTAATTTCATCATCGTTGGTCTTCTTACGACTTACATAAACTTTGATTGAGTCTAACCCCTTACATATACATGGATTAACATGAAACTCTCTTAATCCACATCTTCAACTAATACATAAACTTATCTATTTCTTAAAAACTAGGAATAATCATATCCAATCCTAAAGCAGGGGCATATATAACATAAAGAATCACGTAATGTGTAATAGATCTGTTTTAATTTTTTTGTTAGTTCTGGTTAATTATTTTATTATTATTATTATTATTATTATTATTTATTTATTTATTATTATTATTATTATTATTATTATTATTATTATTATTATTATTATTATTATTATTATTATTATTATTATTATTATTATTACTTAACTTTCACGTAAAGAATCACATCAAATATGTAACCTTTTGTTCTGAGGGTAAACTTCCTTTCGTGAAAATGGTTTTGTAGAAAGATATATTCCTAATAGTAAAAAAGACCATATTTATGCATTTTGGAAAGCATTGTAGATTATTTTTCCATATGTTGTTTGGAAACATTTTTTCTTTTTTCAAGCTTTAAATAGGCTTTTAAATAAGGTGGTCAAGTTAAGTTGTTAATAATGTCAACTTATACATGTGAAAAAGATTTATAAATTTTAACATGTAGAAGTTCTAAAATAGGTTTGACCTTATGTGTTAGATTAAAAAGTTGCTAAAATGATGAGCTAGTCATATTAAAAAAATGTTAACTTAATTTTAATGGGATATTTTTTTTATCTAATACGATATGTAAAATAATAATCATATTTTTTTTTTGAAAAAAAATGAAAGTATTAAAAGAATATTTTACTAAACATGTGTATATACCAAATAATTGTATCTAAAATTAAAATTAATTTTATTAATATAACTTAAATTCTTTCTTTTTATTTAAAATTATTTTTTGATTTTTATAAAGTAGGCCAAAATGGTTTATTCACTTAAATCTAAGGTGGATGTAAAATTACAATTTATTTAAGACTCATTTAGGATGCTTATCCAACCAAACCTCACAAATTTATTAGATGATATATGGGATTGAAGTCCAGCATCCTTTTCAGAACTCTGATAACAGGTAAAAAATTCAAATTAAGTTTCAATTTTGGAATGGAGGTTAAGATAATTAATGCCTATTGAAGTCTAATTTGATGTGACAACTTATTTCCAACAATTCCCTTTCTGGTCTTATATGCTCCATTCCTAACTAAAGCTCTCTCAGAAAATGAAATGGACTAAATGATAAAGTATCCTTCAAATTCATGAATTCAGTTTCCATGCATTAACTAAAATGTTAACCTTGAAATTCACAAAGGGATATATATATATATATATAAGTGAAGAAATGTATATCTTCTTGAATATATTAAAAAGATTACACTTATTTTGAGGCTAGATACATTACATGGGATGAAGTATGGTCAGAAGCTTATTGGGACAAAATAAAGCACGGTTGCATCTTCAACAAAACGCTGCAAGACAATTCCTCACTGCTTTAGCTGCTCCCAAGTATTTCGTTATATGTTTCTTTTACCTTTCTTAGAAAAGCTTCCCTGTAACAGTAGCCAAATTATGGAAATAAAACATTTAAGTTAATTCATGCAACCAGATAGTAAATTATCAACAGAATTTGGCTGTACCTGTCTGGCTTGAAAACTAGGTTCTTGTAAGCAAACCACTGCAGAGAAAGACAAATTGAAGATGAACTACTATTGATGATCATTTTCAATTGAAAACAGTTTGATGAACTTACCCCCGTGTAGCCAATGCCTACTACCTCAAGAACCCCAGGAATTAAAGGAAGCCTATCAATTGCCTGTTACAAATGACAATCATTGCTTAGGCTGCAACAACTTAATAATTTACCTCAGAAGCTACTTGATGATGCATTTGATGGAATTCAGTACTAAAAGATAACCTACTGAGATCATTCCAGCTGAGCCCCACAATGCAACAACACCAGCCACGGCCAGTGAACTCACTGCATATTTATCTTCAACTTTCTCCCACTACGTAGCCAACATTAATTATTCAAGTCAGAAACACAATTGCAACGTCACATATGATCAGATAATTTGAGATCCTTACAGCTTCTTGAATAGTCTTCACAATCTCTGGCGTCTCAGCAATAGCAAGCTCAGTTGTCGCAACTTCTGCTGCTGGTGCCTCTCTTGTGGTAGCCATTCCTATAACATTTCGTGCAATCTTGCGACCTGAAAGAATCAACCTTTAAAAGTGAATAACACTGAAGAAGCAAGGCTAGAAAAATCCATGATTCACAGACTGATGGGCATGACACATTAAGGTGTTTATGAAATCTGAGAAAGCTTTTTAGGTAATTGAGTTACAGAAAGCAGCGGTTTTCCAAGGACGAGTCTGAGACTGCACAGGTGGTGGAGGAAGGGTGGGAAGGGTGACACATTGTGGGGAAGAAGCTGGTGATTGCCTTGGAGGCTTGGCATCAACAAGGGAGGAGGAAGAGGATAAAGAGAGGGTGGGGGAGGAGGTTGAGGCCATTGCTATTGGTAGCTAGCTCTAGTGAATCAATGCAAGTATTCTGAGGAGAGCAGGGAAAGAATATAGATTATGTTGTTGAGATATTTATTTGGTGGTTTTGTAATTTTGTTGGCATGTATATGAATCTGAATGGTGTTTGATAATGTGGCAAAGGAGTGTGGAAGTGCTTCTGCCACAGTTTGAAGTGGTGAACCACTCATTTCTTTTCATTATGGATTGTGTGATGACATGGCTGCTAAGATAGGGCTTTTATGGTTTTTCCTTGGATAGGAGGTTCCTGGCTGGCTCCCCTTTTCAAATCATGCAAAAATATCTTTCTTCTAAAATGCTTTATTTCATTAACTCTTTTCTGGGTCAAATTCACACAATATCCAATGTACTTTCAATCTGTCATGGCAAATATTTGGATAATTGGTAGGGTAATCACAACCAACCATAAAGTTTGGAGGCTAATGGATGATGGCCCAATGATTGGACTGGAGTCTATGGACCCAAAGAGAAGGATAAGGGCCACTGCGTTCTGCACCCCATTGTTTGAAACTGCACCCCAATGAGGATGGTGAAATGTCAAATATACCCCTGGTTCAGATTCATATAAGTCAAATTTGAATACATTGTGGCATGTTTAATTTATAATATATTTTCATGTCACTTGTATCAATAATATTGTTAAAATGTCTTTGGTTTTTTTGTAAAAACATGTAAGGTAGCATGTTAAATGGATTAGTTAGTGTGGGATGGGATTAAGTTTTTAACAAAAATTTAAGTTTTCAATTGACGTAAATGATTTTATTAACTAGACTATATTTCAAAAATTGAATATTTACATATATTTTATCGTTTAACTTTCAACATTTCACATTATCTTATTGGTTGACGACTAATAACGTAGAACGTTAAAACAACATAGATAATTGATATGGGAAGAAAATTGAATCCAACACTTTCCTACTTAACTTTTAAAATTTTGGAGGAAGAACACTTTGCCAGAAGATGGAAGATTATGAAAAGAATTATAATGTGTTTGGTTTCTTCACTTTGGACCCTTGAATAAGAATTGCATTAAGTGATTATTCCTTTACCTACTTAGTTCTGGTTCTTCATTTCACTATACACTAATCAATCACACAAAAAGGGAATCCAATGCCTTCACAACAAACTTCACTCTCAAAATCAAACTCCAGCAGAGGAAGCTTCATAGATGCGATGCCCACCATTGACTGCTTCAGAATTTATACCATTGTTGATTTATCTGTTATCTTTTTGAGATTATATTAATTATTATACTTTTGATTATACTTTCATCTTTTTAATATTAATTTTAAAATTCTAGGACAATTTTAATTAATATTTTCTTCATCATAGCTTATAAAATACTAATTTTAAAAATATTAAAGCAACAGGCGAGCGGGTTATTAGGCATATTATAAAATTGGTGATATTAAATAAATATCTATTTAATTATATTTCTAGTTACTATAGAATGAATTTTTTTTATAAAGAAATTATTTGTATTCTATCTCTCTAAAATTTAAAATTATTAGTTTAATCACTTTAAAAATAAGTTAATTTTAGTTTTGATGCTATTTTTTCAGAGTTTATTTCTTCTAAAATGTGAATCATTATTTTTTATTCTTAAAATTTATTTTAAAATAAATAATATTTAATTTAGAAATCAAGTTTTTTTGAAGTGTCAATGCTGATATTGTAACCCATACATTAGTTGTTGATTCAATTTAAGATTATCAATTGACCTTATTACAAACAGATAAGTCATTAACCAACACATCACATTTCACGGGTACAAAAGTAAAACTTCAACTTTTTGAAAGAATTTTATTTTTATAAATACTACAATCAAAACATTAATTTTAGAAATATTAAAAGCTTGTTTAATCCAATAAAGACAATACTTATATTTCTTAATTTGTATATTATTTGAAGTATGTAAACAGAGTAACCAAAAATAATAATCATCTGTTTATCAAATATTTGATCATCTCACAATGCACTCCTTCTAATGTCTAAAACACCACTTCTCACTTGTCTATGGCAGCAGATGCATATGCTGAAGGGATCATTTTCCTTCAGAGAAAAAGTTGTAAAGCCTGCTTAATGGGGGCTATGAAAATTAACTGCATTGTGCATTAGCTGTCTCAATTATTGAATTACTGTTCACACATCTACAACAAAACTTCACTTCATATCAACTAATTTCTCCTGTTTTAGAGTCTACACATCCAAATGTTCCATTCCCATGGCCTGCAAATTTTAGCACCATTTTTTTCCCTTCTAGCCAGAGATAAGTTACAGTGTCAAAATATCAATGCTAGTAACCAATTATGCTTACTTTTGGCTTTACAAAAGCATAGAACTTTATAGATCACTTTACTTTGCTGCACCAAGTGCCATAACCATTTTGAAAAACTCCAGTCACAAACAAACAATTTGAGGATTAAGAGAAGAAAGAAACACACATACATACCTTGTCATTCTGGTTCCTCTAAGTTAATCTATAATAGCATAACCTTGTACACTGCAACTTGAAAATTCTTTCATTTCTACCTTTTCTAACATGCTGAATTTGAAAGAAAACTAACCCCTATATTCTGGTTTTGAGGGGAATAAAAAAAAAAATAGAGTTGAACATTATTACACTGAACTGAACTGAACTGAAGACAGAAACAAAAGAAGGTAGCTTGAAGACATCATACGTCGACATCGCAGGGTGTAACTCCGAGGAGAGGAGCGGGACCCACCAACCCTTTCTTCAAACCCATCAACACATCGCACTTCACATACAGTCCATAGTGGGCAGTTTTGATGGCACCAGCCTTCCACCTCACCCTGCCCTCAAATATCAGTCTCAGACCCACCACCCCATAAGCCTCGTCCACCACCAACCCGTTTGACACCTCCACCGACACCGGTACCGCCGTCCCTCCGATCACCGGCGACACCGACACAGCGGTGTGTTTGCCCTGGTGAAGCGGCGGCAGCAGAACCTGCGGCGTTATGGCCTGGTTCCTGTAGGCCACGAAGGCGGATAACCTGTCGTAGTAAATGGAGACACGTCTGTTGGGGTTCTTTATGAGGACGGTAAACTGCATGGTGGTCGACATGAGCGGTGGGGTGGTGGCGTTCAGGCCGTAGATGGCGGCTCCGATGACCGTGAAGCGGGGCTTGTGGGGACGGTAGACCAACCAGAGCACGAGAAGAGTAACACCCGCTAAGAGGAGGAAGATGGTGATGGCTGTGCATGCTGCACGTCTAGGATCATTCCAATTTTTGTCCTTGGACATTTTTCCTGTGTTGCAGAGTGTGACTATGGAGTTTGATAGTGAAGAAGAGAAAAAAGAAGGAGAAATGAGAGGTCAATAAGGAGAGGAATATAAGAGGAAAGCGTTGCATGCTTTTTACTTTACATTTTTTCATATATACACGTGTTGTTCTGTTTCTCATTTTTTTTTTGGTTGTGATAAGCAACTCTCACTCTTTGTACACTTTAATCATGTTTTGTAAATCATTATCCAACAATTGCTTAGTTTTAACTAACCTTCGCCAAAAGAAAGATGCTGTAATAATGTAATAGATCACAAAAGTCACAAAGGAGAGTTGGAATTGGGTCACTTAGTATTGGAGTGCTTTTACATCTCTTTCAATCCAATGTTTCTTCTTTACTTCTTATGCCTTTCACTTTTCTTTGCCTACTAAGAATATAACTCAGTGAGTGTACATTTTGATTCTTATTACTCATCACTTCTTTTGCTGGCAATGTCTTTTACTTCCCCCCACCTAAACTCCTAACTCTTTATATGTATTTTTCTCCCTCATTTCACTTCTTCTACTTGCTTTAACTGTTATGGGAAGATGAATGAATTAACAATGAGAATAAACAAAAAATATTAATAGAAAGAGATTGCATTTCAAAATTATTTTCATTGGAATTTATATTAGGTTTGGAATTATAAAAAGTGGGAAGCAAATAAAATTCATGCAAATAATTTATTTTTTTGCTGTGAGACCTGCAAAATTTTAATATTGTTGTGTCAGTTAACGAATAAATTTCAATTTTATGTTTGGTGTGGACAGAGTAGATATAAGATGGAGTGTTATACATGAAGTTTTTTGGTAGAAATTAGTTAGAAAAAAAATAGTAAGCCTGTAGATCTTAATTTTATTTAATTTCACATCACAGTGATGAAAGGTAATAACTTCATATGTAAGGACTGTATTCTTGTTTAGTGGATATGTGATTAAACTGTGATTTTTTGTTAAGAAAGTCTACTTCAGTTGATTTAGCAGAACGAATGAATTGTTATAAAATTTCTAATTGAACAAGAAAAGTGTGCTACTCTTGATTTTTCTTTGATAATGGATTAAAAAGATTGAATGCTATAATATACACTTTTATGAGTACAATAGTATTTTTAATCATAATATACTTTTTTTTATCCAAATCAAACAAATTTATAAAATATCTTTTAAAATTTCCTTCTATTTTTCTCAACATAAATAGCACACAATTCCACATTATTTTCTATTAGGATACACAAGTACTGTAAATCCTTTAATTAAATCAGGTGCCTCATTTAATTTCTTCATAGATAAGGTACACAAGTAGCTCTTCGTGCTGCTTATGTCAGTGTATACTAATAGATGTATAATGAAATGTGGAACCAACAAAGTTCACCGCCTTCATAATAAAATAAAAAGAATACCTTCATTTTCTTAATTTAGCATGGGTCAGGTACTGGTGCTTTTGGTTTTTGCTGTGGAAAATAAATGAAGAACAAAAAAAACAAAAGCAGGGGAGGAAGAGGTGGGAACCGAAAGAAGAGAGCTAAAGGAGATGTGGCTCCATTTGACTCCTTTAACCGACATATGGATAAACTTAGACTTAAAAATTAACAGTTTCTGCATGCAATGAAAGAGAGATGAGATAACTTGCACTTATGTGTTTTCTCTTCAGTTATACACCGTTCGGTTCCTTTTGGACCATGCTTTGCATGATCCTACACCAAACTCCACATGATGTGATGTCTTTCTCACAACTATGCACACGTCGCATACAATTTATACACATCACACATGTTAACACTATTTATGCTTTCAATGCTCGTTAAGACCTTCAAAACTGATTTATTATCCAAATTATAGGATCACGTTAAAATCTGTCTTAACTATATTTAAAAAATTTGCTTACTATATTTTCATCTAAGCATGAAGTCTAATAGTATTAGACACTAAATATCTCATTGATTAAAAACATAAAAATAGAATCTGAAAATAATATGTTAGTAGGAATTAGAATTAGTAAAAGAAAAGTGAAATACATAAACAGTGGGCTCCGTCAAAGTGCTTTTACAAATCATAAGGGGCCTTCGGAGGAGGAGTGTTCAGTGATTGTAGGAATTTGAAATTACCAGTGTACCTACTTTGACTAGATTAGGTTGATTGAGCAACCAAAAGTCTAGTATTCTTAAGGGGATTCAAATGATCAATGGAAAGATTAAAGAAAGATTGTTTGATTACAAACCATAGATGCTTGCCGGGATAGAAGGTACTTCAACCCTTTAAGGGGAAAGCATACTACTGTCTAACTATAACCCTATACTAGCATTCAATCGAGAAACATATACACGAGGTAAAATAAAAATTTCAAATCAATTCTACATTCTAAGAGACAACCAATATGAAAAGTCATAAGAAAATACTAACAACGCTACGAGTAAACATATTTCACCATACACACTACACCTATAGTTAATCCTTGTCGAGAGAGGCAAATCAGTTTGGGAAGTCAAATTTTAATTCAGTGATGAAGGTAATTTCGAGAAGCCATAATAAAATAATTTCAGGAATCACCACCCAGATCTGATACCGGATGATCACTGCGTACTTGGCGAACAAATTGCCCTTTCACCCGAGGACGCTGCTCTGCCAATCTCTTCCGGCTTTGATATCGGACCTGAGCAAGAAATTTCAACAATAAGCAGCTGCGAGGATCTTCCAAATATGTTAGTTCAAGCAACTTAGAAAAAAAAAAAAAAAAGAAATCACAATTTAAATTGTGATAATTTTAGTTAAAATATGGTATAGGAATTTCAAAATTGACTTAACCCGGTAGTAACATTAATGCTAAACTAATGAGTTTCAAATCCTACAGTGTGGTAATTTCAGAAATACATGACAGCAAGCAATTGCATGACGGCCCGATAATGCCTTTACCATAAATATTTCAAGAGTAGCTCTTTTCAGAATCAGTAATAAATAGCACGGTGGAAATACCTTTTTCTCGTAGCATCTGTCTTTCCGCTTAAGTTGAAACTTCGTTAGAGCTGCTTCTCGTTGGCTGGTACGATGAGAATCTGTCCCTATGAATCCATCATAACCGAGGTGACCAATGTCAATGAAACTTTCATGGTTGTCCTTGTCTACCTTAGCTGAAGTAGCATTTCCTTCACTTCTGCAGCCTATGCTTCTGTACACACCACTACAATTATGATTTGTTGTATCATGGTAAAGAGCAGTATCAGCACCCTGACTAGCAGCAGGAGAGTCCTGTGTCTCAAAATCCAAATGGCTTTGATCATTTACATTTCGATCAGAAGCATGCGTTGCATCATCAGACCAATGTTGATGTTTTGAGTTGTGACATTGAGGATTAGACTGGGAGGAAGTACTTGCGGAAAATGGAGAACTCTCTTTCTGGAACACTGGTTTTGGAGTCCATATGGGATGGACACCTGATTGAGGATAAAGCATAGAAGGGAAGACATTTCCATTTCCAGTAGACTTGTGATCATAAGTCATCCCTGTAGCTGGAAAGAATCCAAGTTGACTGTTTGGTAATTTTGGACCAACTTGTCCTGATTGACCAATATCTGGAGTGGCGATTTTCTCCTTAATTTGATTTTTTGCACCATATTGATGAGAAGTAGATGCGTTTTCAGATAACTTGTGGGATTTCTGAGAATCATGACTACCGTTTGTTAATTTTGCAGAGATAGTTGATGGTGTTGGACGAAGGGGCTGCAACAACTTACTACTACCATACCTGCAAATTTTTTTATCACGTATCATAAAAGATTCTCCGTATTTTTTGCAAGTTCAGTAGCAGACATGCCTTGGAAAGCAAGAATTGATACTGATTTCTTGACCTACAAAAGTAGTAGGCAAGTCGTCACCCGCCACCTCCCCAAAATTCAGGCTTGGGAAGTATTATTTAAATTGCTGACGACTGAGGATAAAACACAACAATATATTTGGCGTGTATCTAGAAGCGTGGACACATTTACCATCACTTAGTGCTTCCGAAGACCATAAATACATGCTCTCAAAATGGTTTTAGTCCATATGAATTCACCAGTTGGTAAGCTTATAACTCCATTAACCCGGCATGTATAATGACATAAGCAAAAATGGGAAAGACTCTAGAAAGAACACGTACAATGCAGACTATAGAAATGAAAGCTAAAATTCATTTTGCTGAATTTGTTATTGTTAGGACAAAGAAAGCTTCGTACAACACCTATCTTTAGTACTTGATTACGAATTAAAGTCCAAAACAAGTAAAGAACTCACCTAGAAAAGGCAGAAGCATTTGAATGGTTCAATATTTGCCTTTCCTCAAATACAGCTTTGTATGAGCTTCCAGGAAAATATCTTATAGAAAGTTCCAATTGTGTATCAAAGTCAAACTTGGCAATGTTTCCATTACTGAAACTACATTTTTCATCAGTGCTCTTTGGAAGTGTCTTGAATGTACCAATCAAGTCAATGGCCCCAGTAGAAGGACCTTCCAATTCATCACTGCATCCATGAATATCGGCGGTAATCTCGGGATTGGCTTCGCTCAACTCTATTCTTAGAACTTCATCCTGCTTTCTCATTTCACCAAAATCATAGCCTTGACCTGGTCTTAAGCCTGTTGGTTTAAAAGTTTTGTTGCACCCTTCATCTTCTGATATAGATATCGATTTGGCTGCAATACATGCTAACAGTAACTGAGCAACAAAATAAGGGCCAAAATTTGAACAAGGGTACAAAATAAAAGAAACTTGCACACCTCCAGCTTCGTCATTTTGCTCATCTGATTCCCTTTCACATTTTGTAGAGTTTTCATGCTTAACTGTGCCAATATCGCTCAAATTTGAAGAACTCTTCAGCTGCGAAATATCCTGCATATTTTCCATGCATGTACTCTCAGCTTCAAAAAAATGGAGGTGTACAAGTTCTCTCTACATAGGAGTTGGAAAACATGCAGTTTCTATATAAAATCATGAAACCAGCCTAACCTATGAAGGAAAATTTCCCAAGTTGGGAAAAGAGTGGCTTCATACATGTAATGGAAAAGGGATTCAAGGTTTATGTCTTTGTACGTTACTCATGCCAAGCAATGAAAGTGTAGATAAAATTTCAGAAATTGAATTAGCAGAATTAAAAATTAATTGTTGTTTCACACCTAACACTGAAATCTGAGAAACTGACATATGTTGCAGTCAGATTGCAGCATGTTGTTATTTCAGTGAAAGCTTAGAGGCTGGGGGAGAAAAACTTACTTGAGTCTCACTTGTTTTCCCGCTGCATTCATTATTTTTTGGTGTAGAAGCCACAGAACCGCTAGAATCATTGCTTGCAGCATGATTTTCTGCAGCAAAACCAAGTTCAATCTGTGGCAGTGTTAAATTTTGAGGAGACCTGCTTACATGTATAAAAAACATGAATTGAAGCAAGAAATGGAAAGTAAACAGGGAGGTGATATTTTGACACACCAAATAAAATATAACTTGACAACTCAAAATAATAATATTTAATCATATTTATTTTATTTTTTAACTTAAAATCTTAATATATATTATTATATTATTATGTGGTTATAAAGTGGGTGTATTTTTTTTTCAAGGGTGTCAAATTATTATGTTCCAAGTAAATATAAGTCAAAGTAGTAAGTTCACACTAATAGACAAAAGAAATATCAAAACATTGCCAGAACAAAATTGAAGAATATGACGTACGACATGCCTTCTCCACACATGCTGCCACAAGTTTCTTAGCTCATTCTTGCGAACAGGTTTTATAAGAAAATCAGCTGCACCTTTTAACATGCATCTGAACGCCATGCTAACTGAATCATGAGAAGACATCACTGCAAAACCATAAGACGGTGAGAACAAATTTGAGTCCATTAGCCATAATCTAACTACTAACAGTACCAAGTCAACTCATACTTATGACGGGAATGTTTTTGCAAACGTCATGCTCCATGACTAAACTAAGAAGTGAAAATCCAGATATCGACGGCAAATCCACTTCAGTTAATATGAGATCTATGTCAGATGCTTTGTTCTTCAATGTCTCCCATGCCTTTAAGCCATCACAAACCGTGGCAACTGCATGTAAAAATTGCAATTAAGAAGTTCATAAGCATCTTGAGCTTGAGGGAAAATTCCCATTTCAAACACTACCAGATTGATAGCCAGTTACTGAAATATCTACTTGTGTTAGTCTGTTCACATTAAACACGTTTAAAGAGGAAAGAAAGGTGGTTTTCATTTTCTCGAGAAACATAATGTAAACAACATTTTCCTAAAACGAAAAGAAGAAAAAAACCTTTGTAACTGCATTTACGGAGAAGTGCAGCAATGATCTGTCGAGTAGAATCATCAGATTCCACAAGCAACACTCGAAGCGCCATTCGAGGCAGAAAACGTTCCCACCCAACGGTGGAGGCATTGTTGCTCTGTTCACCCTGCTTCTGCATCACACCCTTCTCACCCGCCACTTCACCCATTCTCAAGCAATTTGCTTCTGCTGCATTTATCAAAAACACCACAGCAAAACCCTAATTGGACGCCACAAAAGTAAGAAGAAGAAGAAGCCACCTCATGCTGAGTCTTAAGTAGAGCAGTGAAAGAAAATATCTAAAAAGTCTGCTAAATTGAGTGGAGGCAAAGAGAGAGAGAAAGAGAGAGAATTTCAGAATTTTCAAACCGCCTTCAATACTTTGCTTCACAACCGCGAAAATCCTACAAAATATCTTCTCGGCGCATGCCACATACATGCATAGATAGATACATATGAACGTGAATCTCATCACTCTCAGATCTCAACTTCCTCGCCATGTTCCCCTTCTGACGTGTCCCGTTCTCCACCATTGCTTATTAGACACGTGCCTCATTCATCGTCCGAGAAATGCCACGTCGTCTATGCGCCACCTCATTTGGGAGGTCTTGGTCACCACTGTGACACGTGGAATTCATTAGGTATATTCATTCCTGCTTCCGTCAGCCATCAGAAGCGAAGAAGAAGAAGAAGAGATGCAGAGAGTCTTCGTTCGGTCCAAAACCCTAATCACGGTCGCTTCCAATTACATCTTCTTCCTTCCATCACCACCCCTTTACTTGCAAAACCAAAAACTACAACAAGCCTTCTACAGCAACAGTGGGAACACCCCTTTCGGATCACCAACTCGAGTTCAGAAGCTCATAGCTTCCCAATCAGACCCTCTTTTGGCCAAAGAAATCTTCGATGTGGCCTCTCACCAACCCAACTTTCGCCACACTTACTCAACCTATCTCATTCTCATCCTCAAGTTGGGTCGCTCCAAACACTTCTCTCTCATCGACCATCTCCTCCGCTGCCTCAGATCCGATTCCCAGCCCATCACCCCCACCCTCTTCACTTACTTGATAAGAGTCTACGCAGAAGCCGATTTGCCCGACAAAGCCCTCAAAACCTTCTACAACATTCTCCACTTCAATTGCAAGCCTTTGCCCAAACACCTTAACAGCATTCTCGAGATTCTCGTTTCCCACCGCAATTACGTTCGTCCCGCCTTCCTTCTCTTCAAGGATGCTCACAGGTATGGGGTGGAACCCAACACCAAGTCCTACAACATTCTCATGCGCGCGTTCTGTCTCAATGGGAACATTAGCATTGCCTACTCACTGTTCAACAAAATGTTCAAACGAGATGTCGTGCCGGATATCGAGTCTTACCGGATTTTGATGCAGGCCTTGTGTCGGAAGAGTCAAGTGAATGGAGCTGTTGATCTTTTGGAGGATATGCTCAACAAAGGGTTTGTTCCGGATTCTTTGACTTACACCACTTTATTGAATAGTTTGTGTAGGAAGAAGAAGCTCAGGGAGGCTTACAAGCTTCTCTGTAGGATGAAGGTCAAAGGGTGCAATCCTGATATTGTTCATTATAATACTGTTATATTGGGATTCTGTAGAGAAGGGCGTGCTCACGATGCCTGCAAGGTTATTGCTGACATGCGGGCCAATGGGTGCTTGCCTAATCTCGTGTCCTATCGTACTTTGGCGAGGGGCTTGTGTGACATGGGAATGCTTGATGAGGCTAGCAAGTATGTCGAGGAGATGCTCTGCAAAGGTTTTTCTCCTCATTTTGCTGTTATTCACGCCTTGGTGAAGGGGTTTTGTAATGTTGGTAGGGTTGAGGATGCTTGTAGAGTTCTTACTATGTCTCTTGAACGTGGGGAAGCTCCTCATGTGGATACTTGGATGGTCTTAATGCCTGTAATATGTGAAGTTGATGATGGTGGGAAAATCAGTGGTGCTTTGGAGGAAGTTCTTAAGATTGAAATAAAAGGACATACTAGAATTGTGGATGCTGGCATTGGTTTGGAGAACTACTTGATTAAGAAGATACGAGCCAACTCCAGAGTATTCTAAAACTTATGTAGGACTTATAACTTACAATCATGCTTCTGCCATTCATGTTGGATCTTTGAGGTATGTTTGTTACTTTCCTACGACTGTAGCCTACATAAAACTGCCCGTCAACTATTTGCCCAAGAATCTGGCTCGCTTTTCACAGATAACCAAGTTTTCAATTGACGATGTAACTCGACTGGAAAGTAGAGTATAATAATGGTTAATATGAGGAACAGCTGGGATATTCAAAATTCGGCCAGTCCTTGGAACTCCAGAAAGGAGGGATGGGTACTGCTCAAACGACCGCTGGTTACTTTCTGTAATCTATTCGAGATTCCACAATCAACATAGAAGCCCGAAGCGGATCAACATGAATTCACTAGGTTAAGATCTCAATCTATAGAAATCATTCTTGTCCACTGACTTTGGACATTCTTGTCATTTTCATCTCATCCTCCATTTTAGATAGGTAATCTCCCCATCCAATCATTACAGATTTGAATATATGTCTAGAAGTATACATAAAGAAGAAATTTCCGTGTCAGTCAGCACTGATATATTTGACCTTGCCATGAAGTGGAGTACTCCCATCAACAAGAAAATTTTGTTCTACACATGTCAACTATTTAACATTGCTGGTGGTACTATAGAACACGACAATTTTAACAGTCTCCATTTAACACCAATTAAAGATTGAGGACGTTATTATGGCCATAATATGTGATAATAGAATGTTGAACTCTTAACAAACTATATAAAATTGATTAGAGAAATGCTCTAAAGTTATTCTTAAGAAATTATATATTTCTATTTTTACGAATAGAAAGTAATAAAACTTAGTTTGGGTCTGCCGCACGAATTGGGCCAGTTTGCGTGTGAATGCTACCGGTTTAATGTGGTGTGTAGAGGAGGACGACCGTGGCAAGCTGAGCCAAATTGGAAGTTGTAAAATAAGCAAAGAGTATTCAGATTTGCCATCCGAGAGGCCAAGATATTACGTGTTTATACAGAGTGTAAAATGGTCTTTCTTCCTGAATAGCCACTTTCCAATTTTTAATTTCGTATTTTTTATTTTGTAAATCAGTTTTGAGACGTAGTTCATGCTTCAGTAAAGCTCGTTCATAAAGAATTTCACTTTCGTCGCAGAATAATGTTGCAGTTATTTGGATAATAAATAGTTATTTAAACAATGGTCTTGGCAAACTCCAAAGTATACAAAATAAATAAATAGTCACTTAAATTAAAAGCTTTTGTCACTTAAAAGATCTAATTTAATTTTATATAGACTGTAAATAAAGAGGATAGCGACCGATAGATGAAATTAGTCTACAAAAATTCAAACCAGTAAACAGAGTTTCCAAGAACTCTACAAAACTTGTTTTAAATAAAATCTAGACTATTTCCCTTTCTTGCCTTTCTTGAAATTTCCCTTTTTAAAAGACTTTTTCTCAGGTTTCAATTTGTTGTCAGCTGGTGAAGCCTTCGCTTTCTCGCTCCTTCGCTTCTTCTCTTTCTTCACATTGTGCATTGTGACGGCCTAGAATTCAGAGAGCACGATTTTGACAAAAGAAAAAAGTTAATAAAAGTGGGCAAATTTGAAATCCATGTCATTAAATGACTCTAAAGTACCTTTTCAACGTTCAGTATGTTATGAGAATTCTTGGACATGATCTTGTTCAATATTTTTTCAGTTTGCTCCCTCTCTTGTGATCCTATCCCGGTTCCTTCCACCACTGGCAGGAACTAGATGAAAACAAAACAATGGAATTTAACAAGTCAGTTTAGTTAAAAATGGGTGCTTCTACACATAACAATTTACATGGCTAAGAGAAAGTTATCTACGAGTGTACAGTGTACAACCTTCCGATATTTTCCTTTATGTTTTGCAGGCTTTTCACCAGGCAATTTCTTGTCAAATTTCCCACCACTGGCTGTTGCAGTTGCCGCAATTCCTGCTACATTACCTAGTTCATCCTTTGTAACTTTCTTGGGTGCTGCCTGAGTTCCTGTTATAGGCAAAGCTGTAGCTGCCAACTGAACATGGCTGCATAATAATTTGTTCAGATTTCATTACAATCAAGAAAATATCATGAATAGCAGAGAGAAAAATAATAAAGATATGTATTTAAAGGAAAACAAGAACCACCAGGTCAAAACTCTACAACAAACTAGTCTAAAGTTGACACACTTTTAAGGTAGGACAGTTGCCTCTAGATTACTTAATTGCTCCCAAAGCTGGGGAAATTACCACATTCACGAAAGTCAGACATTAAATGAAGTTGAGATGCCACCAATAGCAAAGGTAAGATTTTCTTTTGAGAATATCATATACCCACAAGTAAAAGTTATTCTGGCATTGGAGTATGTAAGGCCATCATCTCCAACCCAATATCAGCTCTTAGGATTCCTAAATGGAATCCACTTGTACATATTAACTACTTTTACCTTTTTCTATTTAAGCACCCACAGTCCATAATCCAGCACCTCGAAACAAATTTAAATAGGTCCCGCTGATAATCTCATTTTACCAATAGAAATATTCGAAGACATTTAAGAAAATAAAAAGTACATATTAAAATTTACGTGCTGATGCTTATTGAATAAAGGTACAAAAGGTTGTATTTATTAGGCAATGGTGCTTATAAGGGAAAGGAAAGAATTAAGCACCTCCCAATGCAGTGTCCTAACAAACAAAAGAAAAACATCACTACCTGAAACTGCATATATCATTTGGATTTTGCTAAGTTTAACATAAGAAACTTCAGTAAAGACTTTGTGAATGAGAAAAGAAAGTAGGCAAATGCCCAACTGTTCAAGGTGAGATACAATTGACTAAAATGGCCAAATTAAAAGGCAAAGGTCCATGATCCATGAAATAATTGTGCACACAACTACAAGTCAATGATGTATACTGCAATGAACATTAACAAATAGAATTCCCATGCTACAAAATGTTCAAGGTAAATTGGAAAACATTATGTTACAAACCTCGGTAAAGCACCAAATTTAGCAGCTTCTTTCAAGTTCTGTAGTCGATTTTTATCTTGCTTTTCAATTCTTTTCTTCTTATTTTCTTTTCTTTTGGCAAAAGGATCCTCTTCTGGATCTACAAAATGTTATAATACCATTACTAATATGCCATACATATAGCTCTGATCAGTGTACGAAAACAAACCCAGAAAATGTTAATTACAATATATTCATTAAAAGATAAAAATGTTAAAGACGAGAGTAATAACATTAAACATACACGGTCTAAATAAACATCTATATGATTCGAAATATAGACATATAAATACTCTCTAACTTCCAGATTATCACATGCAAGAATTTTCATAACCAAAAATAACAATGTGCCAAAAAATGGTAGGAAGTAAAATCCTCAAGATTTTAAGCCTCTGGTAACCCACAGTGCCAACCATATGTTTTGATCAAGCACTGAGTATGCCCTGGTATGTCTAAATATTTCCATTGTACAATCTGCGTCTTCTAAAGGGTCCATGGTGTTCTGATTCAGATTTTTTTTCATTAGAACTGTTTTGAGCACACTAAACTTACGCAGGTGACAGGTCTGCCATGAATCATCCTATGTTAAAATTTTATCATATTCTGAACACATTGCAGTGGTTCTGTTGGTGCCCAAACTTGACAACTTAAAGTAAAGTGTCGTCTACACCTTATTCATGACCATTAAGAGAAACATGGTAGCAGTTCGTGAGGAAATGGATGTTCGATCATATACCATCAGTTTCTTTTGCCTCAATGATAGGTACAGCATCTTCATCATTTGCACGATCATACCCATATCTCCGTTTCCAGGTTCCAGATTGTTCATCATACACAATCTTGTCTTTCTTCCGGTTCTGTATGCCTGCAAAATAACACAGGATAAAATACATCAGTTCAACTAATAAAAATTAGGAAGCACTACGCCAAACACAGACTGCATAAGCATTAAGATTATTTGAGAGTCACATGTGCAGTTTGAATACACAAACCTTTCTTTTTGGCAAAAACTTCCCATTTAGTAGGAGGCTTAGGTTTTGGCAGCTGAAAGCATCACAAAATTGATGAGCCAGTGATTTGTCTGATTAGACATAAAAAAAAAAAATACTAGATGCAAAGAACCAAATATAGAATCATATAACCAATACAATTGCATAGCTAATTGCAATGCAGACACATATATGGAGGAAGAGGCTTTCATTTAGCCGTTGGAAAGTTGCAACAGAGCAGGAATAAGGATTAGGGATACGAACATTAAAGTAAAAAGTCACAATTAATAGATTATATAACCTTTGAATTTAGAAGAATAAAGATTGGAGTGTGGAATTACATGTTTTTCTCTTGGCAATTTAGTTAGTGGCGTAGGCAAGTTGACAAGGGGGCCATCTACATCTTCGGTTGATGGTAAGGTGAAGAGGGCATCTGCGATAGCTTGAACCAAGTGAGTGCCTTTCAGTAGACACTGCTTGACGAGGTCCTCCCTGTGTTCAATTAATGTAAGCAAGGACAGCGTAAAAAACGAAAAAACCCTAAAGAAGAGGAAGAAGACGGTACCTGTGTACCTGGGTACCTGGAAAGAGGTGATTGAGAGGGAAAGGTGTGATTGGAGTCGAAAGCCATGAGATTGCCGAGGTCCACATCGAACTTGTGCTGTTTCTCACCCTCAATCTCCATCTCCATCACTTTCAACTTAACAAATGAAACTAATATCAAACCTCAGCAGCATGCAGGTGGGTAACAGCTTAAGGGTTTGTCTATGTTTTGTTGTGTTTATGTTACGTTGTGTTGTGTTGCAGCGGGAAGACGAAGAACAAATGGACAAATTCTTCCTCCAACCTAATATAAATTTTTAATTCTACAACTGACTCTATCCAATTCATATAAGAAAAAAAATAAGAAACAGATAACACCTCTATCCGATTCACATTTCAAAAAAAGTAACAACTGGACGACATTTTCATCCGGTTCATATTTCAAAAAAAATAACAACCGGACGACATTCTCATCCGGTTGTCATTTAAAAAAAATTCATTTTATTTGAAAATGACAACCGGATGGCATACTCATCCGGTTGTCATTTTGATTTTGAAATGACAACCGGATGGGGCTGCCATCCGGTTCTCATTTCCAAATTAAAATGAGAACCGGATGGAATCCATCCGGTTCTCATATATCAAATCGAAAAATTATTCTGTTTGTCGTCGACAACGCCTAAATCCCAAATCAACTACTCTAATCAGCAATATCACTTACTAATTGCTAATAAACACCAAAAATTACTTACTTATTGCTAGTTTTAAGAATTAATCAAAGATTTGGAAACAGATGTTAAAATAAAACCCGGATGGGATGCCATCCGGTTTTTTTTTTTTTATGTTATGAACCGGATGGATGTTGGAGTATTTATGGAATTAAAATATTTGTATTAGGGTGCAGGAAGCGTGTATTAAGGTGCAGGAAGAATTTGTCGAACAAATGAAACCAAGGCCCAATATAGAGGCCCAAGACAAAGGCCCAATATAAACTAAGTTTGGGCGTGAACGCTAATGGTTGTTACTAATGATTAAGTACCTGATTAACAAATTTTAAAAATCGATTCCTCTTAATCTTTTTAATAAAAAATTTGTGACTGACTAATTTGCAAACGCATTGTAAGTTTAAAACAGAAAGCCCAAAATTATCTTGCAGCTGAACATTAGAGTCACAAAAGCAAACAGAAATGCAGTACTGCTACTGAAAAAAAACTAAAGGTAGTGATTTGATCTTGAAAACAATGGACAATTTAGTGAACGAAAGAACAAATTTTCTGATTCAGTTCTATATGCCTAAATAGTGCAACTATTATGTCATAATGTTTAAAGATGAATTTGATTATATTTTTCTGAAGATTCATTTGATATTAAGTTGGAAAGTTATAAAGAAAACAATTTTATCATTATGTTGTATATCAAAATGTAATTGTCGTATATTTTGTACATTGGAAGACTGGGAATTAGTTTGAAAACTGCACCGCAGTGGTAAAGAGTTGCCTCAGTAATCTTTCTCATTTTGCCTTTATCTCTTCAAGCGAGTACCCCTGCGCCTAATTAGTCACTGCTAGTTTAAACAATTATAGATATGTAAAAACAAAGAGAAGTTTCTTATCAGTTCTGGCATTCTATTTCTTGATCTTAAGTTGAATACTATTTCACTCAAAAAATCATGTTTTGAACTATCAAATATACACAGATGTTGCTGATTGGAATTTTAAATACAAGGAATAAATCCAGATTTTGACGGACCAAACAATCAAAATTGCAAGAATCAACTACGCAAAATCTGAATATCCAGTTAGATCTTATTCCTCTCTCTTGACACGCTCTCTAATGACCAGTGTTCGACCACAAAGCACCTGCAAGAAAGACCAGACTAGGTATCAGAATAAGAAGCACAACAAAGAAAAGTGGCAGAGGTAGAATACATATATACATATAT
>Ga0209489_103052_pt1 | contig 33165 bp, 10 predicted proteins | sample SiratrowhiteBW_FD_187527 | JGI IMG/M metagenome (GOLD analysis project Ga0209489, IMG submission 187527) | Root nodule microbial communities of legume samples collected from California, USA - Siratro white BW (SPAdes) (version 2) | ecosystem: Host-associated > Plants > Roots > Nodule | place...
ATAAATATATATATATATATATATATATATATATATATATATATATATTCTATTAAAAAGATTTCAGTGATCCAATCTTTTTTGAATGTAGAACTTGTAGAATTAAAAAAATTAGATATTATATTATAAGTTTTCTAAAACTGAAAAAATTATTATTGATTTTTTTACTTTTAAATTCCACAATCAAATTTTTTTATATTTATATTATGAAATCTAAAATACATTTCAGATCGCAAAATTTAGAATTAATTTTTTCATTTTTAAATATAAAATCTGAAAATATATTTTAAATTATATAATTTAAAATTAATTTTTTCTTTGAGATTGATCAATGTAAAATTATCTTTTTTTTTACTGATGAATTGTTGAATCTGAATTTATTTTCTTTGGTTAATCCAGAAGAGTGAAAAGATGAAGGTCTGTTATATTTATTTTGACAAGAAGTTTGTAATAATTTGTTATGCCATAAAGGGGCAAAATGAGGTATTTCGAAAAGGTGGGGGTGTGGGAGGAACATATCGAGTTGCAGAAAGTAATTGTGTGGTAAATAAGAGAAAACGCAACCCAGTAAGCGTGCTAAGGTCCAAATGTTAAAAATTCATTGAATAGTATTAATGTACACAACACAACCGCGTGAATGTCTACATGCTATTGTTTCTCAATACGTTAATATTTAGTGGGATTAGAGGTATAAACTAGTCCTATTTAATAATTAAACTACTTGAATTTAATCTAATCCAATTATATTTTTACGGTTCAAGTTGAATTGGATAGTACGGATTCATTAATTTTAAATTAATAAGCTTAATCTAACTTTGTTACATAATATCTAATATAAAAGATTAATCACCTGATAATTTTATGTTTTATCACATAAATATTATGAAAATTATTAATATTCCGTATAATATTAGAATTGAATTTCAATGTTTAAAATAAAGAATTTGTTCACCGAGTTAGAAAATAGGTTTGCGATTAAAATTTGATTTTCTTAATATTTTGAGAATTACACGTTATAAATACTTTCGTTAACTTAGAACAATTAAGAAGATACTAATTTTCATATTTTTATTATTAAATTTTAAAAGTGTAACAATATATTTTAATTATTCAAATTAATTAAATTGGATTATCAATAGAATAATTTATATTCAATAATAATTTTTTTTTTAAAAATCGAAGCATTTATACTCATCAAAACTAAAAGAGGGTGTAATAAATGAAGGAGTATCTTGACTTATTTCTTTCATCTCTGTATTCGTAGCATTTATTTCCTTTAGTGTTTACCTCTTAATGTCGAACAATTTAGCAACCTTTGTCAAAGGCTACTTTTCTCTTTGCTCCTTGACACTTAGACTCAAACTATAAATATCAAACTAGTGATTTCGTCCTTTTTTTTCTAATCTATATTTATTGGATATTGGATACGTGTATTTTCTAAGTTAATACTATATACTTTTTAAGTTATTTGTTTGGTTTTCTAAATTGTTTTGGTAATGCTTTATTGTAAAGTAAGAAGTTTCATCAAAGTATTTTAATTTTTAATACTCTTTCATTTTTTAATTCTCACTATTTAGATTCTTATTAACTATTTTATCATAATATATATTGTACTACTGGCATAAGAGATATTTAGAATAATTAATTTTATATATGAAATATGCAAGTAACTGACTCGAATATAGACATGTATATCTCGGTAATCACTTGTTGATTCTGTATAACTCAGTGTCATTAATATTTGTGGGTCATGTAACAAACTATTTATTCTAAGTCTAACATACGCTATAAATATCACTTTTATTTTTTAAGTAGTACTTATTCACATTCATTCCATAATTTATATACTCTACGCCTTAGAAATTTTATATCATTCAGTGATTTGAGCATTAAAATATCTTTTACACTAGACCTCCTTCATGCTTAGATATTTAAATTCAATTTATTGCTTGAATTAAACCGATACAACTTAGACATAGATCAAATCATTTCGAGATAAACTTGAAAATATTTATACTCGAATCTTGGTATAGAGATATATTGTTTGAGAGTAACAAAAGTATTGGAATATAATTTGTTAAACATATCTCTAAGGTGAGGGGATAAGTTGGTGATAACAATAAGTTGGTTTCCCCTGTTGATGCAGAAAAGTCAATCTTTTGATCAGTCCATCTATTTGCGCTATAAAGAGTAGACTCTTCATGTATATGATCAAAGGAGACTTCAGAATTTCCAGTCTAGGGTTATATAATTGAAGTGACTAATTAAAGTGACTCTTGTATGAAAACTAATCACTCGGTTGGCCAAGGAAACACACCCAGCCTTCAACTATACAAGTGAAGACACTATAAAGTAACTCTTCAACAAAACTAATACATCATTCGACTAAACAAAGCATACAATATTATCTTCTTATATAAACTAAAATACAATTTCAGTCTCTTATCAGTTCAATTTTCTCACTTAGTTAGGTTTAAAAACTTACGTTTTGATTTCTTAGAATTTTTCGGTATACTAAATTAGTCCTTTCATTAGTTTTATATTACTATGTAAGACACGTTAGCTAAAGCTGACACGTTTACAGTGTCAAATACTAATGAAAAAGACTAACTTAGTCTAACATAGAAACTGTAAATGACTAAAGTAATCATATTTTTAAACTTTCATGTATAATTCCTGTTCAAAATAGAGTAATCAATATTTATTATTTTGGAAAACGTCTACAATAACAAGCGATGTTTGTATGCTAAAGATAATTTAGATTGAATATATTCATATTTTATACATAATAAATATTTGATAATCTGAATAATCTTAGACATCAATCTGGGAAGTAAAAATAATTTAGGGTGTAACCGGTGAGGAGGTATGATGGTTCAGTTCACGTGCCTTGTTTATGAGTATGATTAACAAGGAAAGTGGTATTATTGGTGATGTATATGTAGGAGAGTAACGTTACATTGAGCAGTGGAATGATGAGATGCAGAGAAGAATTAGTAAAGCGTGTGGACCATGACTTTATTTGCTGCTTACTTACTCTGTGGATCACACAGTGGCTTCTGATGAATGAATCTTTGATTCTTGGATGAGAAAAGGTGGTGCAGAGAAATTCTCAATCTCAGATCGTATATTTGTTAAATCAATGGGTTTATTCCTTATTGGGTGCAGGTATGATGTGCTTAATTCTGAGTTGTGGGATGTGCTAGTATTATTGCGATTGAATGTGAACATGGCTTTGACTTCTATTCATGTTCCGGCAAGAAAATTAATACATACAATAATTTTGCATGAAAATTAAATTTATGAAAATAGATCAATTGTGTGTGAGTAATCCGAATTCATTCTTCAAATATTATCACCACCATCAAAGATAATTTCATCTTCAATACAAGAGAAACAAAGAAGTATGACTTTAATTTCTCTTAATTACTTATTTTATTAAAAAAAAAAAAAGAAGATGAATACAACTTTGATTTATCTTGATTATTGACTATTAAAAAAGAAAAAGTAAAGTTGTGAGAGGATACTAGAACTTCAGTACAAAAATAATAAATACAAAAACTGTATATGGGTGCGATGACTTTTTCATATATTACTTTGGTGAAGTTACGTTATCTTGTGATAATTTCAATTTAAATTTTATTGAAAATTAGTTTACTTGTATAAATTGAAAAAATTTGGTTTGAAAAAGAAAAAATGTGTAATAATTTTAATGAATGATTTCTTTTTTTAATATCTTTTAATTATGTCTATATATTATATAATATTATTTATGTTTCTTATTTTCTTACCAGCCTCTATTCTTTGATAAAGGTTTCTTTTTTAACACACTTTTCCATATTCTCTATCTTTTAATAATAATATTATATATTAATATTTTAGTATATAAACTTGGTCATATGAAAGGATACATATAAACTTGGTCATCTGTAAATAATTATTCATGAAAAATTGAGTATTTTTGTGTAGTGACTTCCAACATGGAAACAAGAGGAGAGGATATCACCTTCGTCAATAGGTTTGATAGAAACATCTAAACCCTAAATATCTAAGTTGCTATGATGATTTTATGAAAAAGAAAAAAAGAAATAAATTTGCTTAAAGCTTGTCGTAAAAATATAATAATCAATGTCAATATGTTTAGTCCTCTCATAAAAACTATAATTAGTAGTTATATAGCGTGCAATTAACTATTACAATAATAAACACTAATAAAGGATATAGATATATTGAAGTCATTAAGAAGATATGTTAACCATTAACCTGAACTTAGTAGTGGTTAATGCATGATATTTAGTTTCAAAAGAAGAACAAGAAACTATAGATTATTTTTTGGACTTTGAGGAGATGAGAGAAGATTTGAGAAAAATGCAGTATTTGGTGGTCGAATGCTTGTTGTCAAGACATGAAGCCTAATCATAATATATGAAACCTTTGTGTTGAATAGTAGACATGGATAGAATAATCCTTATACAGAAGTGGTTTTGATATATCTAAGGATCCGTTGAACAACTTGGTGTTGATGAATGGTGAGATTTTACATCAATTGACTCAGAAATTAAACAGTAAAACAAATATCAAGACATGTATTAGTGAGATAAAAGAGACGTCTAATAAGTCTTTTGTAAGAATCAACATCACGAGTGCAAGCATTATGATAAAAAAAAGTTTTATGTTTCTTTTTATAAGAGTTGTACTAGGCCTACCTGGCCTACATACTAGCGTAGAATCTATAAGAATATAGGAAATTAATATATTGATGTTTGGATGTTAAAGATTTATATAATAAAACAAGAAATATAGGAAAATTAATAATTTATATAATATAATGATGAGGGATCATTATTATATTGTATAGTGTTTGTAACTTCATGATGATAGTCTTTTTTGTAACTTCATTATGATAGTCTTATAAGAAGGTGGGAGTTTTAGGCATTTTGGTAGATCTTCTTATATTATTAGTATTATTAAGAGCTTCATTTATGATATTACGATGTTGTTGTGTATTCATGTTGAACAAGAAAAATAAAATGATTTTTCTGTCGAACAAGTTCAGTTTACAGTTTAATTTATTCAATATAAGAAAAAAATTCATAGATATAAAGATATTTATATTGGTTATGTTAAAATTGATGTATCTTTTTTATCATTTCTACTTTCAATAAAGACATATTTTTTATCTCTTAGATCAAGGTTGGACATGTTATTTTCAATAATAAAAAATAAAATAAAAAGTGTCAAATTTTAAATCATGTAAAGTAAAGATTTGATTATAGAAAGTTAGAAATGTATGTTGTTGTTATCACATAGGACAGGTTAACTCTAGCAACAACAATATCTTCTCGTGCTGATTCCTTAACTGCTCCAAGAACTGCTCCTCAGTGTACCGAATGCTCTGAAATCTACCGTCCCGGGAGGGGGGTCCTGCAGGCACTCTGACGCTCAAGTCAATTTAGGGTTAGAGTGTGTAGGGATATAGATCAGAGTTTAGAAGTACCTGGCTTAAGATGATTGAGTCTGTATTTATAAGTGTAATAGTGAGCTTAATGAATCTGGGCCCATTCTTTTCTGCTATATGATTTCTTAAGAAACATTAATTACAGTATATTCAGTTATGATTTGTGTTTACCTGCAATATTCCTGTTTCTGACATAACGAATATTAATTACAGGATATTCAGTTACGATTTGTGCTTACCTGCAATATTCCTGTTTCTGACACACCCCGCGTGCTCATCACAAGATAGTTATTTAGGGCTATTGACTCGATGGTGGGTCCGACCGAGGACGTATTTCGGTCGGCCCACAGTGGTCGGTCGACCGTATAACACATAGGCCCCCTAGTCCTTAAGGGCACGAAAGTGGCCGAAAAGGATTAAAGGTGATCGGTCGATCAAACTTTCGTGTTTGTTAGTGGGGCCGACCGAGAGCGATTATAACACTGCATTTGCTCGTACTGTAGCTTCGCGCCTCTCGGGTTCCGTGCGTCAAGTGATGGGTGCGTGGATCTGAACCGTTGGGAGGGGATAAATCCGACGACGCAGGTGCGGCCACGTCACCCCAAGTTTTGGCTATAAATAGCCCTTGGATCCCGGCATTCGTTGTCATTTTCGTTTCTTAAGCCGAGTAACTCCGTCAAGTCTTCGGTTGTCCATTGCCATCCTTTTAGGTAACCATGGCTTCCTACTCTTTACATTCTTATTCCGTTTCTGGTTTTCGAGTAGTCGGTCTTCCTCGAATGACCGTAGGAACATAGCCGAGCAGGGGGTCGACCGTATTGGGGAATCACTGGGTAATACCTCCGATGAGGGTAGCTCTTCTGCTGGTAGAGATGAGGGCGCGAGAATAGAGGAACCTGTGGTGGAGAATAGGGGGTAGAGTCTCCGGCCTCCAGTAACAACGTGGAAGATGCTAATGAAGTTAGCCCTTCCAACGATGATTGGGTGGTCCAGGATGTCCGAACGGCGTATTCCAAATACCTCACCACCGCCGCCCTTAGGGACTTAGTCGACGTCCAGGACATTGTAGAGTCGTCCGTCTCGGACCATGCCTTTTCTCTGCGTAGATGCCTGACTACCGACCGAGTATTTGACGGTTGGGGCTCTTACCCTACAGACTTCTTCTTCATGTATGCACGGGTGATGAAGAATTCTTGCCTTGTCATCCCGTTTGATGATTTTTGCACGGACATCCTCCGTTACCTAAACGTCGCTCCCACCTGCACCCTAACGATTGGGCGTACGTTATGGCGTTTCAGTTTGTCTGTGTTGCCCTAGGCCTTACTCCTACTATTCCTTTATTCTTTACCCATTATTAGCCAGGTGTGCAACTGTCTGTTTAAGCCCTTCTCGTCCTCCTATAAACACTTTAAAGATACATTCATTAAAATTACCTTTGGGGAGGTCGATCGAGGATATATATTTGACGGGGAGGAGCCTAAATTTCCCTTGTATTAGACAAGATCCCCTGCTCGCACCATATTTTGGCCACGGTCGGGATTATCGGCGGAGGATAGCTCTGCACTTTCTGTGCTTGACTCCCTTTCGAGGGTTATTCCCGCCCGAGATATCCTCAACACCTATTGGTGTGAAGATCTGGCAAGCGCCATATTCTGTACGTTTTATATTTCTTTCTGACTTGCATTTTGCCTATTACTGACCGCGTGGTTTTCTTGCAGACATCCTTGCTTCCCGGACTCCCACAATGAACAAGGTTTTTAAAGACTTGATGTCCTCTGCCCCGACCGGGAAGAGCAAGCCGCCGGCCAAAGACAAAGGGAAATCTGTTCCCCGAACACCAGCGTCTCAAAAGGCGGAACCTCTGGCCGTAGTGCCTCATTCTCCTGCCCGTCAGCCTGGGTCATCAGAAAAAGGAAAATCAAGACGCAGCTCAGACCGATCATCTTCTAAGCGGTTACCCAAACGCCTCAAGGAGGGGGTCACTGATCAAGAGAAGACCACCACTTGCAATTTTTTGAACAAAAAGATTATAGTGGCCGACCGCGTAGTCATCGGATTGAATGACTACGGAAAGAATCAATTCACTCCCGCCACCTGCAAAGAGCTTAGGGACGTTTTGCTAGAAGTAAATGCTCGGGCGCTTCTACTGAGTCGACTGGCGAGAGAGGAGCTAATGAAGGATGACTCCGCGGCCATGGAGAGTTTGAAGAACCAGCTGGCCGAAGCCTCCTCTTCCCTGAAAGGTGCCCACGCGGACAACGAGCAGGCAAAAGGCGAAATTCTGAGCCTGGTAAAAGACCTGGGAGGGGAGAACCGATCGCTGAAGGAAGAGCGGCGACAACGGAAGAAAGCCAAGGACGACTTGGTTGAGTTCAAAGGTTTCGTCCTTGAACAACATGATTTGGGCTTTATGAGGGCCGTGAGGCAAACTGCCTTCTTCTACCAGGTTCTAATCGATGAGGGTAAGTTTAACAATCGCAAGGATATCTACCGGGGCGAGCTGGTGTCGGCAAACCGGGGCCACGACGAGGACGGCGAACAAAAAATAATTTTGATTTTCAAAATAGTGGAGTCACTACCATAGTTTATTAGGAAAAACTATGGAAAACCAAAAATAAGATAAGGCAAGTTTGCGAAAACGGATTTCGAGACCGGGAGTCGGTTACGCGTGGGGAAGGTGTTAGCACCCTCACAACGCCCGTCCTAAGACGGTACCTTTAATTAAATATGTAATCTGAGTGTGATTTTTTTTAAAACATTTATTTTCCCAAGAAAGAGATTGAGATAAAACAAACAAAATATTTGTTTTGGTTTAAGGGAGCCCGACAAGGTTTGACCTTGCTCCTACGTATCTCTATCAGGGATGGAGAATCAGGGTTACATAGTTCTTTGTTTGATAAAATTGTTAGTTGGTTTGATATTTCAGAATTTTTGAAAGCTTGTGTTTGAAAGTAGGGTAAATGAATGACGTTAGTGTTAGGTTTAAAGCTTGGGCTTTTAACATACAGTGTCAGGTTTAAAGCCTAGGCTTTTAGGAGCAGTGTCAGGTTTAAAGCCTGAGCTTTGAGGAACGGTGCCAGGTAGGGCGAGGACGACGAGGATGGCGGGCGTCTGGCTGCTGAAGGGGATCAACCGGACCTCGAAGTGATATTGTCAGACTAGTTTTTGCAAATTGTTAATGGCTTGTATTCGGCCAATTTTACCTTTCTTTCGCCACATGTGTATAACAATGACTTTACTGGTCGATTTTTTGGAATGATAATGACTTTCGCTACACTTGTATAATCTGTTTATCACCGACTAGTATGCTTGACAATTAATTAACGCTCGGTCGCGCATAAGAATCTGATAATCAATGCTAACTTAAAGATTGAAACACGAGTTCTTTACCGGACGGTATAATAACGCGAATGGTTTCGTGGCAAGCTAAGAGCGTTTAAAGTTGGGCCACCACTCAGTCGACCATCTTGATCGCAAATGGTCTCATGGTAAGCCAAGAGCACCTTAAGTTGGGGCACCTGTCGGTCGGCGAGCTTGATCGCGAGTGGAGGTCTCATGGTAAGCCAAGAGCACCTTAAGTTGGGTAACCTTTCGGTCGGCCAGTTTAATCGCGAATGGAGGTCTCATGATAAGCCAAGAACACCTTAAGTTAGGTCACCTTTCGGTCGGCCAGCTTGATCGCGAGTGGAGGTCTCATGGTAAGTCAAGAGCACCTTAAGTTGGGCCACCTTCATAGTAAGCCAAGAGCACCTTAAGTTGGGTCACCTTCATAGTAAGCCAAGAGCACCTTAAGTTGGGCCACCTTTCGGTCGGCCAGTTTGATCGCGAATGGAGGTCTCATGATAAGCCAAGAGCACCTTAAGTTGGGCCTCCTTTTGGTCGGCCATCTTGATCGCGAATGAAGATCTAATGGTAAGCCAAGAGCACCTTAAGTTGGGTCACCTTTCGGTCGGCTATCTTGATCGCGAATGGAGGTCTCATGGTAAGCTAAGAGCACCTTAAGTTGGGTTACCTTTCGGTCGGCCAGTTTGATCGCGAATGGAGGTCTCATGATAAGCCAAGAGCACCTTAAGTTGGGCCACCTTTCGGTCGGCCATCTTGATCGCGAACGGAGGTCTCATGGTAAGCCAAGAGCACCTTAAGTTAGACCACCTTTCGGTCGACCAGTTTGATCGCGAATGAAGGTCTCATGATAAGCCAAGAGCATCTTAAGTTGGGCCACCTTTCGGTTGGCCATCTTGATCGCGAATGGAGGTTTCATGGTAAGCCAAGAGCACCTTAAGTTGGGTCACCTTTCGGTCGGCTATCTTGATCGGGAATGGAGGTCTCATGGTAAGTCAAGAGCACCTTAAGTTGGGCCACCTTTCGGTCGGCTAGTTTGAGCTCAAATGGAGGTCTCATGGTAGGCCAAAAGCACTTTAAGTTGAGGTCACCTTTCGGTCGGCTACATGGGATGTAAAACCTTATACGCGGAATGTAAAAGAGAACTGTGATTCTTATTGCATGTTGTGCCTCGTTAAAACCTCCTTGGCCAAAACCCTGCTTAGGAAAAAAATGTCACAGGTAGGAAAGAGTACACCGTTGAAAAAGTTAACCAATACACATAAGTCTGAATAACAAAAACAAAATCAAACCAACTCGTGACTTTAACTGAAATAAAATTTGAGATGGTCTGTATTCCAGGTATTTGGAATTTGCTCCCCATCCAGGTGTTCCAGCCTAACCGCTCATTTGCCTAACACCTGGTTGACTCTGTACGGCCCTTCCCAGTTGGCCGCGAACTTGCCATTCGTCTGATTCTTCCTAGCATCGCCTGTCATTCTCCAAACAAGGTCCCCTTGCTGAAAGTTTCTCGGATTTACCTTAGCATTATACCTGCGTGCCGCCCTTTGCTTACAGACTGCTTCCTTTATTCTTGCCTTCTCTCTAAGTTCATCAAGGAGATCTAACTCGGTTTTCATGCATTCATTGTTCAATGAAAGGTCTCTCAGTTGTCTCCTTATTGTGGCTTCTCCTATCTCGACTGGCAACATGGCGTCCATCCCGTAAGTAAGGTTATATGGGGACTCCCCTGTAGATGTCTGCGGTGTGCAGCGATACGCCCATAAGACATCGAGTAACTCATCGGGCCATTTTCCTTTGGCAGCTCCTAATCTTTTCTTAAGCTGAGACAAGACTACCTTGTTGGCGGCTTCCGCCTAACCATTCGTTTGCAGGTGCTCCACCGAACTGCTTATGTGCTTGACCCCTAGTTCAGTGAAGAAGGCTTCAAGTTTTCGGTCCACGAACTGCCGACCGTTATCAGTGATGACCGTGTGAGGAATGCCAAACCTGCAAATTAGCTTCCACATGAAGTTTTGAACATTGGCGGCCGTGATCTTGGCTATGGGTTCGGCCTCTATCCATTTTGTGAAATAGTCCACTGCTACAATTAAGAATCGCCGTTGTCCGGTCGCCGGTGGAAAAGGACCTAGGATATCCATTCCCTATTTGGCGAAAGGCCAGGGAGCACTTATGGTTTGCAAGTTGGTTGGCGGTTGAAGAATAAGAGGTCCGTTTTCTTGACAACTTCTGCACTTCTTCACGTACTCGGCGCAATCCTGACGGACGGTCGGCCAGTAGTATCCGGCTCAGATTACTCTGGCAGCTAACGTTTTATGACCAGAGTGTATGCCACAAATACCGTTGTGTAACTCGTTCATGACATACTCGGACTGCTCTTTCCCTAGGCCTTTCAAGAGCGAGGTTGTGAAGCCTGTTTATACAGGTCGTCGATTATGAGCACATACTGAGCGACATTTTTGGCCAACACCTTATCTGCCACAGCCTCCCCCATCAGCAGTGTTTTCAGGGTTTGGATAATAGGCGACCACTAGTCTTCCGTCATCTCGATGTTCATGCAATCTTCTTCTGATACAATTGGGCTGCTTAGGGTAAGCTGAATGACAATGTCGAACCTGCCTTTCTTCTTACCTAGTGCAAGTTTAGACAATGCATCCGCCCTTCGTTCTTGCTCCTAGGTACATACTAGATCTCTGTGTGTTGAAATTTGGAGAGGAGGGTAGACACCTTTTGATAGTATCTTGTTAACAGCGGATCCTTTACCTGAAAAGTGTCGTTGATCTAACCGACCGTTAACTGGGAGTTGGTCAAGCATCTCAGTTGTTTGTCTCCCATGTCCCCTGCTAGGTTTAATCCAGCTATGAGGGCCTCGTACTCGACCTGATTGTTAGATGCCTTGAAGTTGAAGTGCAACGACTGCTCCACTTTTAGCCCGTCCGGGCTCTCTAGAACGACTCCCGCCCACACTGCTTACTGTTGGATGAACCATCTACATACCACGTCCATACGATTTGTTGTTCCGGCGTTTAAAGTTCTAACACAAAGTCGGTCAAGCACTGCGCCTTAATGGGCCCTCTCAGTTCAAACTTCAATCCGAACTGCGAGAGCTCGACCGACCACAATATCATTCGTCCGGCCAGCTCAGACCTCAAAAGGATCTTCCCCATCAGATGATTGGTCTTCACTCTCACTGGGTGACTTTGAAAATATGGTCGGAGTCTTCTAGCAGCATACACGACTGCCAGCGCGGCCTTTTCTATTAGCTGATATCTGGTCTCTGCATCTTGCAAGGCCCTTCCTACAAAATAAACTGGCTTTTGATCCTCCTGCTGCACCAAAGTCGCACTGATGGCATCCTCGGATGGGGAGATGTACAACAGGAGTCCGCCTCCTGGGGTCGGTTTCTGTAAGATAGGGGTTGACGATACTGCCGCCTTTATCTCTGCGAAGGTTTTCTCACACTCGTCGCACCACTGGAACCTGTCCGAACCTTGCCATGAAGGACTTGAGGGATTCTCCCTTCTCCTGTCGGATGTTTACCAATACAACTGACGTCATCTGATGTGGCTCACTCGTTGCAAATTGGACTAAACAAATTTGGCGTTCAAGGTCGCAAAAGAGTCTATCGACCTAGGGGGTAAGCGGGTAAACCAATTGAGCGCCGCCCCCCTCAAGGAGGTTGGGAAGACCTTACAATATATGTATCCGTCCGTCGTAAACAAGGTCAGCTGGGAAACATACGAGTCAATGTGCTCGTCCGGGTCCGTAGTGCCATCGTACCTGTCCAACGTGGGATTATTCCAGTTGGGCGGCAACTTGGTTGCCAATATGTCATTGGTGAAGGGAAATTGGTGATTCGCCGAATTTTCAGCATGTCGCGTCCTGGTTGTCCCGGCGAGAAGTTTCTGCCTGACATTCTCGCTGGGGCTCGTTCCTTTCGCGATCGGGCTGTTGCTGTTCGGCCGGTCGGGACCTATCCCCTTCTGTATTAACGTTTTTACTGTGCTGCGCCTTTTCGATTCTCTCGAGCCTCTGTCGCAGCCTTTCATTTTCCTTCCGAAGGACTTCGTTGGCGCCCGCCTGGCGTAGCCGCTCGTCCTCCCTCTACAACCTATCGTTTTCGCCTAGTTTACGAATCAGTTCTAGCTCTCTCCGCATCTCGACCAGAATGGTCGAGGGGTTTCCTTCTTGATTGGCTTGCTGACCATCGTGATTGTTCCTTGTTGTCACCATCATTGCTAGGTCAATCTCAGCCCCACGGTGGGCTCCAAAACGTTATCGCATAGGACCGGTTGGCTCTAGTAACAACAATATCTTCTCGTGCTGATTCCTTGACTGCTCCAAGAACTGCTCCTCAGTGTACTGAATGCTCTGAAATCTACCGTCTCGGGAGGGGGGTCCTGCAGGCACTCCGATGATCAAGTCAATTTAGGTTTAGAGTGTGCAGGGATATAGATCAGAATTTAGAAATACCTGGCTTGAGATGATTGAGCCTGTATTTATAAGTGTAATAATGGGCTTAATGAATATGGGCCCATTCTTTTCTGCTATATGATTTCGTAACAAACATTAATTACAGTATATTCAGTTACCATTTGTGCTTACCTGCAATATTCCTGTTTCTGACATAACGGATATTAATTACAAGATATTCAGTTACGATTTGTGCTTACCTGCAATATTCCTGTTTCTGACACACCCCACGTGCTCATCACAAGATGGTTATTTAGGGCTATTGACTCGATGGTGGGTCCCGACCACGTATTTCGGTCGGCCCACAATGGTCGGTCGGCCATATAATACAGTTGTATTTTAAATTGAAAGTAGATAATCTGTTTATTATATTAAATACAACAACATATGACCAAAAATTATTATGTTAGATTAAAAAAGTAAAAGCGAGTAATATTAAAAATGTATTGATATTTCCTTTTTGCAACAAAATTCAATCCCAATCCAATTTTAATATGTTTGTTTGAAGTATAAATGGTAGGTCTACGTCTTTCTATATTTGATTGCAAATGATCTATAATAAATTGGTTTTAGTTTGTTCACAAATCAATAATACGCTTCTTTACTTCATATGTAAGTGCTAGATAGGTTTTCTGTTGGAAGAATTTGAAGAAAAAAATTGAAGAGATCTCATAAGAATGAGACAAGAGTCAATTCATATAAGAGAATGATACCACCTTCAATTCAAAACTTTAAAACATTAGGTTTGTAGATCTTCTTTCTTATATATTATTAAATTTTTTATTTTTACTCATTGTAAAACTTAAATTCACGTAAATATCTAACATTTTCTAATCAAATATGTACGTCCTATTTAATAAATGAATAATTGATAATGAAATAAAGTTAAAGATTTGATGAAAGAGAGATAAAACTGAATTAACTATAAACGTGGATTTGGAGTTTTGAAAACTTTGTAGCAATAATATATCACAGAAATATAATAAAAAATTATATGTTAAACTATTTTATCTCTCATAAAAAATCAACCCAGGTAAAATGTTTGTAACATATGACATTGACAGCATCTCATGGAAGATCCAGTCTTCCCAGCACACCCTTCATGGAAATCTGTCATTATAAATCTCAATTGGCAAATCAGGAATGGATCCAGACGGGAAAAGTGCAATCTTCCTAACTTCTTTGGCTGGATTAAATAAAAAAAAAAAAAAAAAAGGCTTCCAACTCTAAACAGTGAGGCACTGATATGACTGCTTATAATTACGGCTGAAATTGCAGGATGCCATTGTTAACGTTTCCTTTCTGATCATCACATCTTTGGATTCACGCTTAAACAACAACAAGTGATGTCAACATCATTGTTTGCATTCGGGATTACACTAGTCAAATCTAAATCCAATCATTCATTTCTACAAAATCTGTTTTAAAGAGAATGCAAATTGCGATTCTTTATTCATAATTGTTATAAGAAATCATTTTATTATTAAAAAAAAAAAACTCTTGCGTGACTTCTTGTTGATTGTCCTTTTCATCTCTCTAATATTAATCACTACATAAAATTTTAATTTTTAAACAAAATTTTATATTCAAACTTAGTTATTTATGATATTTTAGTACTTCATATGAATAGTTTATCATCAGTTTAGACTTTGAAGAGATTTTTAAATTTTCAATTAAGTTCAGTAAAAATAATGATATAGATGGTTAAGTTCAGAGGATGAAGTGAAAGTCGTTAATTACATTTTGAGATTAAAATAATAATAGGAGGTAAATTCTTTTTAACATGAATAAAATTAATAAGAATACTTAAGCAACGTTTCAGTCCTAATATAAAAACAGAAATAAATAAAGACCCTCCAAATATTAAAACCTACTCACACAAAGACAAAAGCCAACTCTCAAAACACAGGAGTAAAAAAGAAATGGAAGACCCAACCAAAATAAATGATAGCTCCCTAACTACATACAGCATCAGAAAGTCAGGAAATATTATATTTTAATGAATTAAAATCTACATACCCAGATGACAAAAAGTGTACCATGTAAGATCTTTTGTAATGACAGTATTAAATAAAAAAATAAATTATGCTTTTAGAAAATCTTTTTGAGTTTTAATACTTTCAATTTGTTAAATGACTGACAATTATACTTTCGTGACCTAAAATGATTGTTTACTCTTTATAAATGTATAAATTACATAATATTGTTACGTATTTATAAATCGTATTTAAAAATATTAATATATTATTTATGAGTTTTTCAATATTATTTACAACTTTATTATCTAATACTGATTACAGATTAACCAAGGATAAATAATTTTTGTATAAATATTAAAATATTTAAAATAATGTTTCATCTTTTAAATTGTAAAGGAAATGATAAAATATTTATTATCAGTTGCATGCGACACTTGAAATGATAGAATGGAGAAAATTCTTTAAAAAGGGCTTGTGTAGTTCAAAATATATCCTGAAAGAAATATAATTAGTCCTTATATTATGAATGAATATTGAGTACTAAATATATATCATTGCATGTAATAATTACTTAGCCAAAAAAAAAAAAAAGAAAATGTGCCACTTTAACAGATTTTGTTAATAATGACAACTTTTATTTTTATTAATGAAGATTAAGTCGTTCGATAAATTTAGATAGAGCTTAGGTAGTGAGAACAATGACTTAAGGGGAGGGGTTTAGGGGGGGAATAACTTCACACCCACAAATCATGATTATCGTAACTTTTAAGATCATGAATATTAAAAATTCTTTCCTAAATTATATTAAAGTTTTAGTAATCATTTTTGTAGCACTAATTTAATATCTCAAAAAACAAAACTATGCACTAATTAACCGTATAAAATAATTTTACACTATCCTCTAGTTACAAATCGCTATCTATAATAAGTTTATGAATTTCCATAATAATTACCTTGAAGAAGACTTTTTATCATGAGTACGATTATTAAACTCTTAAAAAATGTATAAATATTACCAAGATCGAATTTGATAATTTAATGTATTTATAAAAAGATCCAAAGTGTATTGCATGATGAATTTGCTTAGGTTGTTACTTGTAAGCCTCTTAGTATAATTTATTTTCCACTCCATGAAAGAAGGTGAGGTTATGACGTCCACTCAAGTACATCAAATAATTAATGTGAAGGCTATGATGATTCATGAGAGGGTGAAAACTATGACTATGAGACGTGAAATATGGTGGGAGTGGACCCTTTCATTTACGCCAACCATGCAACCATGTGTTGTGAACAAGAATGATTGATGTCTCAAGATGGAAAGCATTCACGTTTGTCTTCATTCTCTTCAATGTAAAGCTTATCCAATCTCTCATATTGCTTTTAATTTCTCTGTTTAACGTGCAGCATTAGCTAACCTCGATCTGTGACCACTAACTTTTGTCTGGCTTAGCATTTTTTAAGAATATTTATTACTTCAACGTTTTTACAAACACCTTATGTGCAACCTACACTACTCCTTACACCCTAAATCAAACCCCCACATCACAACATTAGTATTTATAGGTTTTATAGTTTTTTTTTGGGTACTCAGGTTTTAGATTATTTAGAGATTCATTCATGTACACTAAATTTGCCACGTAAATGCACTTCAGGTCATTCTCTTGCACTTAAAATTTACAAAAGGGTATTTCTTATTCCACTTAAACTTTAGTGTTTCTTAAATCATTATATACATTATTTTTTTCATACATTGGGACTCTTAATACTGATATTGAATCATGTGTTAAAGTGATTTAATAAATACTTTTTACTATTACCGTTCCAGAAGTTTGATATGCTGCAACGATCAACAAATTTTTACCGTCATAAATATTACCAAAGGTCAAATTTTGCAACACTGACTTACTGCGCCTCCTTGGTCAATTTTACAGAAAATGGAAGTGATATAGAAAGAAATTACGTGAATTCAACCGATCTGAAGACATCACAAGGAGAATTGGTTCACATTAATAAGGAAAATTAAGGTTTTAATCAAAAATGACTATTTAGAAATATATGTTAATAAGCTACAGAAACTTATTAAAATTAATCTATTCAATATTTATTACACACGATAATTTGCTTGCTGGTAAACAATATGGGATAATTTGCTTAAGGAAGAAATTGATCTTTAAAATAGGACGTTGTTTACAAAGCTGAGAAAGAAAAAGTTAGTCACTTGTAAGGCCACAAGTTTAATTTGGAAAACTTGGAGGGTCACCAGTTTAACTTGGAAAATGATAGATAGATGGACTAAAATAAATGCAATTATGTCTAAAAAATTGTATGGATGTGGAGTATATAGACTAATAGAAATAATGGAGGTGTTCACACTAATCTAACTTAAAGCATGAGCTTGGATAATTAGGATGCCTAAGAATGTTACATTTAATTATTTTAATTTGTGTCTAAATTCTATAGGTTGTCTTTTAAGTATTTGTCTTACAAATAAATGAAGTCTATGAGTTTATATGTTCTGTTTTTTCTTTTTCTTACTCTTGTATAATTAGGATATCCAAGAATGCGACATTCAATCGTTTTATCTTAACCTTTTGTCTTAGAATTAAATGAAGTGTATTTTATCTTAACCTTTTGTCTTATAATTAAATGAAGTGTAGGGGTATATCTTACAATATTTGGTGTTTCATATGTTATTTTGAGTCTTATTGGATCACTAGAAGGATTTTAAGTTTAGTGTATGTATATGCACCGCTTTAAGTGTTTGTTTGGTTAAATCAAATTTGAATAGTTCCACTGTTCATGAAGATGGATATATGTGTGGATCAAGTGTGTTTGGTTAAACTGATTTGTAAAGATGGATTTAAGAGGATTTGGGGGATATAATCCTCCTTTATTGGAAGAGATTTGCAATGATATAAGTGGAAATTACAAAATACCCCTTGCAAGAGTGCTATTGACATACAATTGGGTAAATTAGTAATTTCACAAATATATCAATTAAAAAAATAAAAAGAACTATAATATCTATCAAATCATTCCCAAACTTTCACAAACCATTCCTTCAAATCTTATCAAATATCCATTAATTCAAACAAATTTATTATCCACACACAATCCACTCAATTTTTTTTTAAATTCACTCCCTCAAATCTACTCCTCCAATTGAACAAAACTTAAAAATTACAACTAAGGATAATATACTTATTAAATGTCCGGTAAAAGATAATAATTGTTGTTATATTAAAAGGGCTTACACAACATTTGTACCATTTTGTAGGAAAGTGTTTTTTATGGTTGTTGTAAGAATATGTGTTATTCCAGTAAAAATGTTGAATTACCTTTTTGTGCTCACATTCTATTGTATCTTTTTATTGTTGATCTTAAAAAATATAATAATTATTATCTGGATAAATTTAATGAGCTATCATATTCATCAATATTAAATATTACTTAAAGGTTAATTCAATATAAATATATATTTAAGAAAATATATTAGGACTTAGAGATGGTTCTCACTTGGTAAGACTAAAACCAATTAAGACTTAAGTGTGATCCTTCCTAGAAGTTGATTAATTAAGATTTAGACAATTAACTAAGTAAATTAAGATATAAGTGTGGTCCTTAGTCTGATAAAATAATCACTTAAGACGTAAATAACTAACCAAACACATTTAAATCTACACTAATTCTCACTTCAAAAGTAAATAGTTGGTACACTATTATTTAGAAATGGTTCTCATTCCAATGTTAAGGTGTTGATCAATTAGTATTAAGTAAAAGCAAAATAAATATATTTATCATTACATTATATAACTATGTGAGTATTAAATAATTGCAAAATACTTATATAAAAACCACAACAAGCTAACCTTGCTTATAACTTGACAAAGATAAACATATCTAAAGTTGACTATTTCGAGATCTTATAACAATGTTTTAGATTTTAACCTTATTTTCTCATTTGGGTTGAGAATTGTGTATATTTTTAGACTTTTTACCAATTTCATTTACGATAATTTTTTTAAAGAGGTCGACTAATTTTCTTAATATCAAAATTTATTAATTTGGACTCATAAACATTTTAATACAAAAGAAGTGAAGGATACCTAGGAGAGAAATTTCTTTTTATGAAAATCAATTCTTTTTATGAAAATCAAAGTAACTGACATATAGACTCGTGCTTGATCTAGAGATTTAATATAAAATACTAAAGTTTAAATTAACAACTTCTTTAATACAAAAATATGATCAGACCATAAAATATCTAACTATTAAGATGATATACATTACTTTTATAACTATTTTCGTGAACGAATATCTTTCCATTTCTGAAGGGATAGAATTACTTATGAATTTTCTTACATACGTAAAAGACTCCACAAATTTTAATACTCTATTATGATATCTAATTTAGAAGATCTATCCTAAATATTCTTTTTCTCTTTGATTTTTCTTTTACATGTCAATATATTAAGATAATTAACAAAACTTGTGGGTCATTGAAAATTTTTATTGGAAGAAAATTTGGTAGAATAGTTAAAAGAAATCATAGCAGTTATTTTACAAAAATTACTTTTGGAAAGATGGATACTCAGATACTATTGATAAACAAAAAATGCAATCTTTTAAAACATTAAAATATTTGAGTAGTAGAAAAATGGGGAAAAGGGTACACATGTGTTTTGTGTCAATGACAGATAGCAAATGTTTCCATCCCTTGGAAACATTTTAGGTTCTTGTTTCTTATACTCAAGCTCAAGTATCATAGATGATATGATAAAATATTTAACAATAAAAGTAAACATTTATGAGATTTTGTGATTTTCAACGATAAAAATCTATTTAGAAAATGTTAGAGAATATCTCATTAACATTTTTTATTATTGAAATCTTTTAAAATGATTTAAAACTAATTTTTAACTACTGATTATAGAATAATAAAGAATTTGAACAAACTTTAAATAAAACAATATAATATTCATGCCGACAACCAACTCAAAACAGGGACATAATTCAAGGATTTAAATTTACTCACCTATATATGAGTGCCCTTATTTTAGCAGAACTAATTTTTTCCCTTATAAATAATCCTATTTCCCCCTAATAAATATTAAAAATTTCAATTAAATTTTTATCATTCCGTCCAAAGAATTCAAAAAAATAATTTATTCAATTAATGAAATTTAAACAGTCAATTTAACTATGTTATTATTATTCAAGAACTCGTGACAGAAACTAAGCACTCAAGTATAACTAACTCAGCTTTCTTCAGATTAATTCAGTGGTAAAAAGATTTTGCAGTTATATAAAAAACCTATAAAAGTGTCCTAAAGTATTCTAAAATTTTATTAAACATCTTTATTATGTACTTAATTATAGAAGCTCTGCAAAACATAAACCCTTGAGCAATCACCAATCCATAAAAACAATGGATTCTGATTGGTACCCAGACCAAAAAACATAGATACCAAACTATATTTTACAGAAGTCACCGGAAACCGGCGCTTCCCGTTCACCTGCAAATTCAAGAAGCAGAGGACGCAGTTTATCTTTCCAAATTTTCGCGCCACATTCCCCTCCCTTCTCACTCCTCTTCATTTCAACCACTACCAGCTCCTCCGTTAACCGGTAAACCTCTACGAGACCTATCAAATTACCATCCTGCCCTTCCAACTTCGCCGCACCACCGTTCCCCTCCCTCCTCACCACCACGCTCCCCTCCTCCGCCACTGCCTCTACCCTCTTTATAATAATCTCCGGCTCCGCCGCGCAAACAACCCGCTCCACCGAATCTGACGCGTTCGGATCCTCGAAAAGACCCGACATGTCCAACCCGGTCGAAAAAGAAATTAGGTCAAACGCGTTCAGCGAATTGAACCCGGTTTGGCTCTCCGCACATACGCATTCAATCTCCTTGACCCGAACCGGGTCGTACCGGTCTTCACCCGAGTTGAACCACGTGTCCTGGTAGATTTCATCAATGGTAATCCTGGTATCGGGATTCGTGTCCAACAAGCGTGATAAGAGGTTCCTAAGATCACTAGACATCCACCTAGGGAACCGGAATTGACCGCGGTAAATCTTTCTGTACAAAACGGTGACGTTGCAATCGTTGAAGGGTAAATAACCTGCAGTTAGCGCAAACAAAACGACGCCGCACGACCACAGATCCACTTTCGCACCATCGTAGCCTCTCTTCACCAGAATCTCGGGTGCCACGTAGGCAGGGGTCCCACAAACCGTGTGTAACAACCCATCGGGTCGGATCTGCCCCGTGACGGCGCTCAACCCGAAATCGGAGACTTTCAAATTCCCGTTCTCGTCGAGCAGGAGGTTATCGAGCTTGAGGTCGCGGTGGAACACGCCGCGCGAGTGGCAGTGTTTCAAGGCGGAGATGAGTTGCCGGAAGTAAAACCTGGCAGCGTCCTCCTCGAGGCGCCCCTTTCTCCCCACCTCGTGGAAGAGTTCGCCGCCGGCTGCAAACTCCATGATGAAGTAGATTTTCGTCTTGGTCGCGAGGACTTCGAAGAGGTTAACGATGTTGGCGTGGTGCAGGCGGCGCATGATAGAGATCTCGCGTTCGACGTTGGCAGCAAAACCTCCGTTTACGACCTTGCTTTTGCTGACGGCCTTCACCGCCACGCTCTCGCCGGTTTCGACGCTGGTGGCGTGGTAGACCTTGGCGAACGCGCCAACTCCGAGTAACCTCTTCAACTCATACTTCCCGAATAAAACGACCCCGGATGACACGTCGCAGTTTGTGTCTGGTAGTTGTGTCTCTACGGTATCGTTCTGCGCCTCTCTCATGGTTGGAGTAACTAACTAACGAACTCACCGAACCTGAGAGAAGAGTTCGTTGCCGTTGACGTGAGGATTTGTGGCGGGGTTGCGGCAATGGTGGTTGGAAGTTGGATATTGTGGATTATGTGAAGGGATTTGCATAAATCTTATCTAATAAGGAACTTCAAGAGCCACTAAAAGGGATGAGTGGAGTTGAAGTGTGTTGTTGGAGACAAAGGAAAAGAGGAACAATCTATGTGTTGCAGTGAGACTGCAACAGAGTATGGCTATTTAAAGATGGCCACACTTTCCGTCAACAAGACAACTACTTTCCTGTCTTATTTTTTATTCCTAAAATTTATTACGTTGTTTATTTTTATTTTTTTTATAAATGTTTTTAATGGTTCCTAGTAGTGTTTGAACAACTAATGATGAGTGTGATGATGCGTATAAATAAAGTAGATGAAGAAGAATGATTGTAGAGTTTGACAAAAAAAAATTGGTGCTTATGGTAGCCAAACAAGGTTTAATTACGTGAAGGGAGTGCCAGACAGGGCGTGATGACTACAGAAAATTATGAAAGGTGAATGGACGTTGAAGCGATTAGTATGTACGATGGTAGTATGTACGATGGTACCACCTACGAGTATTTTTCTACGTTCCCATTATTGTACAAATTTTTAAGGAAAAATAACCCTAACTTCTCATCACAAGAATTACTCCTACAATGGCGAACACATAGATCATGAAACGGTGCACCATTTTCGTTGTGTTATTGTAACACTGTCGTCTTTGCATAGGATGTCAAGGTCAACTTTTCTCACTTTTACTTTTTATCTTCTTCTTTTTAGCTTTGGAGTTTGTATTTTGTTTCAAAATATAAAACCTATGATATTAGAGAAAAGTAATCATAACTTAGAAGCTCATTTAAGCATATAATTACATTACACCTTTATTTTAATCCATCCATCATCGTCGGTTTATTGTAATATAATTTTTAAACTACTATTTTGATTGTCAAAATATTATTTTCTATTACAAAAATATACTTTAAACTGTTATAGTTAGTTGGTTTCTTTTACTGTATGTGGTTTCCTAGTAATTAGGCATTATTAGATGGAAGTTAGCTTATTTGAAGGGAATCACCCACGTATTAGGCACGTATTAGGTCATGTAAATAGTGGGTTAGTTTCTATTTCTATTTTGAAAAAGAAGGCTAAGAAGTCAATAGAAATAAGCGTGTGGGCTTCTATTTTTCAATTTAATAAAATTCTTTCTCAAATTCATAGCAATTGTTTTACCTTAACAGTATATATATCAGAGTTTTATTATTGTAACCTGATGTAGAGTTTAGGGTTTATTACAATTCATTATATAATACAATAATACATAATAGTATTTTAAATTAAAAAATATTATTAAAATAATTTATTTAGTAATTTTTTTATTTATAGTATAAAAATGTAGTCTTGTGTTCAAACTGAAATGATGTCTCAATAATGTATGGGATAACTGACAACAGGTAAACATGCTCTAGGCAATTCTGAGGATACTAATGCTTCGTCCTTCAACGGTAAGCCTCCATTTTAAAGAGAATAAAATAAATAGAAATATAAAAAAAATTACAGTGGAAATTTTTCAACGGTACCAGATCAAAACAAATTATTCTAGCGTTTTCTCATCCATTACAAATAACAATTTCAAAATGAAGAAAATTGATATACAATATACTAGCTAGTTGGTATTATCCAATCATATTTCGAGTTTCATCTTGAGAATGATTTTATTTGCTAAAAAAAGTTATGTTTTTTTTAATAAAATGATCACTTATTATTATTTTCAACATGTTTTGGTAAATTTATTTATTTATTTTTTAAAAAAGAACATAGTATTTTGTTTTTCAGAAATAAAATAAAAGAGAGATTTTTTTTGAAGAAACGTGAGCATGTTTGCTTTTAACTTTTGCTGGATAAAATTATTCTCAAAATTTCTTAGAATTTCATGAAATTCTTTTTTATCTTCTATTTGAATTTGTCTTTTTTCTAACAAACACATATAAAAAAATTATTTTTGACAATTACCTTTCTAGCTCAAACAAAGAAGATACTTAACATTTTGTTATACTTTTAATAAAATATAAATTATTAACGTATAATCAATTTTATTAAAAAAATATAAAGCACATTTTGTAATACATAGAAAAACGGGGATACAATAATATATTTTCTTGACCAAATTTACTCTGTACTATAGTTCTAATAAAGAATTAGTGTCGTGGGGAAACTAATACCATACAACTAATATATGCAGCTCCAAAAATATTCGAAAAGTCCTAAACTACGTACTGACGTATATTACAAAATTTCCACGTTAATTTTACTTAAGTATCCGATCATTTTTGTTAATACACACTCTTCTATCTATTCTCAAACACTCTGTCTCTCACAGACTCTCTCTCTCTATATCTATATCTATCTATATATATATATATATATATATATATATATTTGATTATATTTATATACTATCTTCATTAATTAACCCCAGAAACCTTTCTCTATAAGTTGATTATACTTACTTTTATGTTTGACCTCATATTTTATGCGTAATAGAAATATGAAATATAATGGTATAAATATAGTTTAACAAGTTACCTAGATTAATCTAGACGTCAAATTTATATAGTTAAAATGATTGTGTCACTTATTTTAAATTTAGTGTACCTAACATGCATAAAGTAATCCCTTTGAGGTACATTTGTATGAAGATAATTGCACAGGTATAGAAGGAGTGACGCACAAATAGAAGAGTTGAGAGGGGAAGACCTATCATGAAATATTCTAAATTTTGACACCTTAGTTAGATATAATATTAGTTGCTAGGTGTTATATAGTGGGGGATCAGGGGTCTTTATCTTGTAATGACTATTAATGGTGTGTTAGGGTTTCTATATGTAATCGTCTAGGTCTAAGATTTTGCATCACATGTCCAGAAGGTACTATATTTTGTTTTTCAGTTGAACGTAGTCAAAATTATATGAAAAACGTGATAGTCAAAATAAGTAAATAAAAAATTATGTAAATGAAAAATCTCTGAAGATATGATAGAGTGAAGACTGAAAGAAATTATGTTGAGTGGTCCATGGCCTTAGGAGTACCACATTGTCGTACTACAAGTTCCTCATATGTGACTCATCGAAATTTCCAGGAAGATAGTGTACTGCAAAAAAACAAGTGGAGGGTTCACATGCTTCCAGACCCCAAGTCATTAAAATGCATAAATCCAAACAGAGTCTGTCGGTTAAATTTTTCCTGCACCACAAATTACACCAACTCTAAATCCAAACAGAGTCTGCCGGTTAAATTTTTCCTCCACCACAAATTACACCAACTCTTATCTTTTTAGTTGTACCTATTACTTGTATCTATTAGTTTTATAAAGTGTTTTTATTATAATGATAGATAAGATCTCTCTTTTGTAGCATATGTATTTGGACTTTTCAGTGTGTATTTGTGTGTGTACAATTTAGATTTAGAGTAAAAATATTTTTTTATTGTGTTTTCTATATTAAGATTGGAATACTTTTTAAGTGTTTCTATTAATTTTATTTTTTTACTGTTAAAAAAAAACAAATCTCATCAATTCAAATGAGTATTCAATAAATAGCATTTATGTATATATAAAATTAAAAGTTCAACTGAATCTAAAAGAATATTCTAAAAAATGTTAATTATTCGATAGTTTAAATTTTTGTTGTTTTTAAGCTTTTAATTTTGATATTTAATTTTTAATATAAGTTATTGTTTAATTTTACTGATAATATCTATATTAAAAATATTGATTTCATTATTCTAATAAAAATTCTTTCAAAAATAAAAATAAGTCATTCTTTCTTTAAGCTTCTCTATTTTGCAATAAAATTTATTTCACTTTTGTTCTTTTATCTTGTATAAATGGATATTTAAACTTAATGAAAAACAATGAAGTGAACAAATAGAAGTTGCAATCGTTGAATATTTATATAAGATATGAAGACAAAATTTTTTCAAGGTCTAATGGAGGGTGGTCTTTAAGAATGTAAATAAAAATAAAGAGATTACTAAGTTATAGACTTGGTTAAGAGTTTATCAAGAGTTTAAGTTTAATTGGGCTAGATTTGGCCTCCAATAAGACATTTGAGTACAAACTCAACTTTGAAGAAGATCACTCTATAAATATTGAAATATCAAAATTACAAGATCTCTACTTGTAGAAATTGTATAGAGTAATATAGAATTTATTTTGGACCTTGTATTTGGGTCAAGTAGAATAAGATTTTGAGTCTTGTATTTTGGGTCAAGGTAGGGCTTTAATTTTAGGCCTTATAATTGGGCCAATGTTTGTAGAGGACAAACCCTAAACCTAGGAGAGAGAAGGTAACACATAGATAAAAAAAATCTAGCTTGCCTTACAATCTGGGGTTAATTAGCACACAAGTTAGACAAGTAGGCACCACTTGTCATGCTCATCATGCCTTCTTGCCACATGACTGTCTTTCAATGAAAAGAATCCTCTTTGTTCCTACCTTCACACTTGTCAACCTCTGATTTAAGAGGATTTTGATAAACTTTTAAGACAAGTTAGGGTTAGGGTTAACTTAGGATTAGTCATATTTTTCCTATACATAGGTGAGTCTTGTACTTGAATTTTCAATTTATGAATGATTAGTGAAATGTTGGCCAAATTGAGCCTTTTCAACTTTTTTCTTAAACTCTTTCTAAAATAGTATTCTACAATATCTCTTCTAAACTTTCTCCTAGTGTGTTGGTCTAACCTCACCTAGGTTTTTCATTGATTTTCCATCTCCTAAACACATCAATTTGAACGTTTAGTCCTTATTTTCACTGCATCCATTCCAACCAACAGGAAAAACATCAAACATCTATGGAAGAAGCAATTGACGCAAGCATGCAAGACTAGGATTGCATCAACATTAATCTTACAAAGCTTGTTATCACCAAGGGGAACTAAACCTTCTTCAAGTTTTGTAAACTCCTGGAATCATCAGTATTACTCGACACCATAAAGATCTCTCATGATTCATAATTGTCTTCCAACAAAGTTGTTTCACTAGATGTAGACAGTCCGTCAAATCATTTACTAAACTCAAATAGTCTATCAAAGTTTTTAGTCTTTTTCTACCTCTTTGGATAAAACCCTTTGGTGTAACCTTCCTTCTTACAATGGTAACATCTAATGGATGATGTATTTCCACCATTTCACATCTTAGACTTTGACATCCTACCTCATTTGTTATCACTAGTAAACCCCTTGCTACAAGGTCATTTTTAGCACTAGAATCAAACTTTTCATTCAACTCCTTAAAGCTCATAGCAACTTGAACTTCCTCAACAGAGAAAGTCTCCCTTCCATATAACAATGTTTTCTTTAAATGATCATGTGTCTTAGACAATGAACACAACAATAACAACGACTGATATTTATCATCATGTTGCACACATCAATATTCTTCGTATCAACTTGTTGAATTCATCCAACTATTCATTAATTGCCTTTTCACTATTCATCTTATGTGAGTACAATACTTGTTTCAGATACAGAGAGTTCACCAAGGGCTTTGTGATGTAGAAGCTTTCAAGCTTAGTGTATAGTCCTATTGCGATCTTCTCCTTCGAGACTTGCCTCAACACCTTATCACTACGGTTAAGAACAATCGCATCATGAGCCTTTTCTAACAACAGTTCCTTGTTCTTCTTCGCTATTTGCATCAAGCTTGGATTCACCTTCTAATGCTTTAAAGAGGTCATGTTGAACCAGAAAAACAAGCATTTTCAATTGCCACAATTTGAAATCATCCAGACTAGTGAATTTCTCTCAACCTTATACTTTGCAAAAGTCATGATGAGTGATTTCATGTTTATCAGACCAATTTGCTAGGTTTTCGTTAGAGAAAACATCAATGAGATTTTGCATCAATTAGCCATGAGCATTCCATATAAAAAAGTCAAGACACCACTTTTAACCTTAAACCTTAAGAGAATGTATGTGAGAGTCTTTTTTCTTATATATTATTTTTTTCTATATATAACCAAACTCACACTTAGAATCATAATAATCTCCTCTTCAAATATGAGTTTCCTATTGGTACTTCTTGTTAGGCAATAGTATTAACTATTTTTACCTTCATTTTCATCACCATGAGACATCCTTACCTGAAATTCCTTATCACTAAATTTTTTTATAATCATTTACATGTTTTTTCTATATTCAATCATTTACATGTTCTTTCTATATTCACAGTATTAGTTTGTTAGATTTTTGTTAGAGAAAACGTTGATCTCATCATTATAAAAGGACGTATTTTAACTTCAATTTTTTTATTAGATTATGAGTTTGCTTAAACTCTAATACATTTCTACTAGAATATAAAAACACGTGATAAATAAACAGAATACAAAAAACAAGTGATAACTAAATAAAATAGAACACGGAAAGAATATCTATTTTTTCCTCGTGTCACATATTTTATGTTTTGTCCATAAAAAATATAAATGAAAAAGCGTTCCAAACGGGAGAACTCATATCGGGAGTCTTTAATTCTAATGAGGTAAAAATTGAGGAAACGTAAAAAAGAAATAAAGATTTTAATAAGGCAAAAGAAAAAATAAATAACAACAAAAATATGTATCTTAGAAAAAGGAGACGAAATGGTACAGGACTGTAACAAGGGAATGTAATGTTAAAGAGTGTTATAGAAATGGTACAGGACTGGTAGCTTTTGTTGGGAATGTTATATTAGCCTCTATTGAGGATACTTTATGGTGTAAGGATTGGAATATCTTTTGTATTCTACTTTTATTTATTTTATTAATTTTTTTTGATAAAAAAAAAAGACAAAACAACAAAAATCCTTTTATTTTTTAAAATGAGGACTCTTTTACATGGTAGATTTCTTAGACTTCTCAACAAAATTTTGTTTTCTTTCGATCTTTTTTTGATATTTTCAGGCCATGCTAGATTTGAAAAGTAAAAGTTAGGTTAGTACTTGTGGTCACAAAATATAAAAGCAAAAATTAATTGCTCACATGCAATTGCTGTCCTTTTTCGGTATAACCAAATGTTTGAAAGATAAACCTTTTTGTCATAAAATTTTCATAAAGGTTTGGACAATGTAGGATATTATATTTTATTTGTCTTGTATGTGATCCCATTTCGAATTTGAAGCCGATAAACTCTTGATATATCACGTGATATACGTGGATCAGATGAACTTTGTAGCCGTTAATTTTAGTTTCTTTTTTTCTTTTTCAGTTGGTGTATGGCGATTATTTCCTCATGCATCGCTGAGCTCGTAGCAGATTTATAACTATTCGTAATCACTCCAACCCTCAAGGAAAATTTAACTCATTAAAGGAGATAATAGGCTTAAGATATAAAACTAAAACCCAGTCTTTTAAAAATCAATGAAGTGACAATTTTCTTTTCCCAAACTTTACATAAATAAGTTCACTGCTCGTTTTAGAATTAGAATTTCATATTATTCCAAAATAAATTTATATTAGTTGTTTTCATTTTTCCTATTATGAAAAATGGATAATAAATTAGATAATTAAAAAAAGTAAAAGTATATTTGAACAAAATGCATTATTATCTTAAACTTGAAAATGATAAAGAAACAGTAACAATTTTTCTTTAAAAAACGACACTGAAGAAGAAAAAGAGTTGTAGTCAAATGTACTAAACAACTGACATTAAGTGTCTCGTTGGTTACAAGGTAGTAGTTGTGATCAACTTTAGGACTGATTTAGGAATTATGCTCACAAGTTTTTAAGAAGTTTATCCTAATAAAATTCATCCTTGAAGTTCAGAGTGCGTCCGTGCTTTAGTTCCTTTCACTACACAAAATTGCATTATAGCATAAGCTAATGAAAAGTGATAAAGTAAATTTAATGTTATGAGTTTGGTATAATATTAAAAGATAACTCTAAATCTAAGGCAATCGATCAAACTAACATAGAATCTTTAAAACTTACTTCATAAAATTATATTTGTACTTATTTATATTATTACTTGATGATATATTTGGTCGATATAAATTTTTAATATTTCAATAAATATTTTCATGTTCATAAATAAACTGAGGTGGGAGCTTGAATAAAGTTATGTAAGCACTTGATATTGCCCACTATGGTAAAATTAAATAAATATAGTATTTCTTTTATTAGTGTAATTGTGTGGAATATTTGAAAGCTTTTAGTGTTTATATTGTTATTGATTTAATAAAAACGTTGGAATAATTAAAAACTGTGGTTAAGGTAATTTTATAAATTAGTTTTAAACGTAAGCCATTCTCCTGTACAAGGATGGAGAGGGGGTGATTGCTGTTTTTGCCACAACTTAAATCGTTCAACATTTATGACAATGTGTGAAAACAACTCATGCAACTTTAATTTCTATAGGGTAAATGTAGAGAAAAAAACTCAAGAATTCATTAGTATATATTTTCTTATAAAGACAAATTTATATGAAATTTTAATCTAATAATTACCATACCTAAAATAAAAATAATTGTAAGAGCTTAGAAAGATTCATATTGCAACAACATCGGTTTTTTTTTTTTATCTAAAATCTTCATCTTCTTTAGTTTAAGATCTTAGAAGTGAGCATTGAGAAATTTAATGCAGCATTAAACTTATATTTTCATAGACAATAACATATATTGTTAAATTTTGTTGAATTTTGTTGGCGAACAGTGTGTAATATAATCTTGCCCTCATAATCAAATTTTAAATAATTCAGGGATGTGTAACGTTTTGACTAAAAATATAATTTTACTTATATTTACGTAAAAATAAAATTATGCAATAAATTAAATTTTAAATAGGTTACTATCTTACCAAACCTTAATTTGTAGTCTTGTTGCTTGTGGTGTTAGTACGTAAGCCACGTAATGTACAAAACATTTTTTTTAATATTTTTTTTGATTTTTACTTTATCTAAGTGTTTGTCATGCAGCACGACAAATGCAATGAGATTAGCATCGATATTTGGCTAATAAGTTATAATGGAAGTTTAAAGGAACTTTTAATTTTGACTTCGGAAAATGTCCCAATCTACCAATGAAGAGCCTCTTTCTCAAAAGGGTCACATACTGTTAGAGCATATGTCACAAATTGAATCTTAAGATCCCAAATACTTACTACTATTAATATTAACATGTTTTTACCAAATGAATGATAAGAAAAAGATTTTTTTTTTTATAAAAACATTGAAACAATAAAATTAACTTTTCCATAAATGATTGTATGCATAAACTAATTTATAAAAATGATTTCACATTAGAATTTTTAAAATTTGATATTAAATGATGTATAAACTATCTTATAAAATGTAATTTTATTTTCTAGATTAAGTAGCTTTTTAGTTCTATTATTATGATTATTTTTTTCAATTTCATATAATTTTTTTGAACATTATTAATTTGGATCTATTTTTTAAAATAATGAATTAATGTAGTATTTTTAGTTAAATTAAGAATAATATATTATCGATTAAATTTTTAGGGACTAAAATGACAGGTCATTTTTTTAAATGGTCTGAGTCTTTATAACTACAACTCCACAAATTGATTGTAATTGATAGATCTATATCATAACTTTTATTTAGATTTTGGAAAAATGTAATAAATCTAGTAGTTGAGTGTGATTATCAGTGTTTTATAGTTTCTATCTTTAAGATTGTAATTATTTTCTTTTATTTTCATATAACACGTCATATTATTAATATATTTTTATCTATTATATTGTAATGTCATCATGTTAAATATTTTTTTTTTATATCACAATTGGTATATTTGATAAATTTAAATTGTTTAATTAAAATATAAAACATCATAACTTGTATAATATGATATTTGAATACAGAAATGGTTACATACTGACTTATTTAAACAAGTTGTCATTATAAAAAAAAATACTATTTAGAGACTAATTTTTAGCTACCAAATACTAATTTAAAATTTAATAACATAGGTCACTAAAATTTTGGTAGCTAATGTTAGATATCAATTATTTTGATTTAATTGGTAACTAAATTCAATCATTACTTCTATTTTGTAGTTATTTAGCAATCAAAATTTAATTTGGTAATTATTTTAATCACAATTAACAACTATTTTATTTGATAGCTAAAAATTGGCCTCTAAATAATATTTTTCTTATAGTGTGTTTCACAAACACTTTGATAAAAAGTAACAAAACAATATAACTTAAAGTTTTTCAACTAAAATTAACTTATACATGGGTATTTTATAATAGTTTTTCATATACACTTTCTTTAAATTTGTATATAAATTAATTTTAGTATATATAAAAAAACTCATTTGTTTTTTCTTATTTTTCTAACTTCAAAATGTTTATGAAGAAGTTTGTCAACAGATTTAAATATCTTTAGTATTCTAGTTAATTAAATGTATACTAACTCAATAACAACGACATGTTTAATAATATTACTATATGTAAACTTTGAATAAGTAATATATTTATATATTATTGCTGAGAAAAAAACAAACAAAAAAAAAAACATGAGATACTTTTTACAAGCTTATGGGTCACTAATATAAATTCCAATAAATAAAAACATCGCCCATTTAGTTTAAGAAAGAATTTCCATTTTATTTTCAATAAAAATGGCAGTTTGTTTTACTTGATTTTACATTTTTAAAATGAATTTAGAAATAGTGAACTTACAATTTTATCTCATCACAGATTATATTGATATTAATTTTAAAATAATTTTTATGAATTTTAAAAAATTTACTATACACATTGATTTGTGATTGGATGTTGTTATAGAATTATTTTCATTGTCAATGTTCAAAATTTTCCTCTTTAAGTAATTAAAATTCAACTTTATTATTTTTCTAATACAATAAAATAATTGATTAAATAGTAAAATAAAATAAATCTTAAACAAATCATTCGCTGAATCCCACTAACTAAAAGACAGAAAAAAAAAAAAAAAGCTTTATAGTATTTTCTTTTTGGTATTCACGATTATGACGCGTTTGGAATATGGTTTGGAGACCAAAATAAACAACTAAATAAAGACGAAGACAAATAAGGGAAAAAATTG
>Ga0209489_103053_pt1 | contig 33153 bp, 21 predicted proteins | sample SiratrowhiteBW_FD_187527 | JGI IMG/M metagenome (GOLD analysis project Ga0209489, IMG submission 187527) | Root nodule microbial communities of legume samples collected from California, USA - Siratro white BW (SPAdes) (version 2) | ecosystem: Host-associated > Plants > Roots > Nodule | place...
GTAGTTGATTTGGGATTTGGGGGGCTGTCGACGGCGAATTTGAAGATTTTCCGATCTGCTGGGTTGAGAACCGGATGGAGTCGTCCGGTTTGTATTTTTTTTTTTTTAAATGAGAACCGAATGCACCTCCATCCGGTTCACAATTTAAAAAACGAAGGAGAGGGTATTTATGTAATTTCATGAAGGGCAGTAATGGAAAAAAAAATTATATGGGGGTGCAGGAAGAGGGTATGGGGGTGGAGGAAGAATTTGTCTCAATCGTGACATAGCATCTTTTGTTTTGATTATGAGATAAGGGTAAATTTGTATTTTTGTTTGATGTGATAAATAAAATGAAATTTGAAGTAAAAAATTTTAGCTTGGCATGGATTTATGAAAAACGACACTGTTTGAGCTAGTGAGTGATTGAAGGAATGAGCGAAGAATGGAAGTTGAGATTTGGAAGAAACAGAAATAGGTAGAGAACTAAGTAAAATCATGAATATTAAAATTCATCAAGTGAAGATAGAATCAATCAATTGAAGATACAAGACCGATTTAACTATGAAACATATGTTACTAAACTAATTACGAAGGAGTTGAAAAATATGCATACCTAACTCAGTATCCAATTCTATAACATGCAACTTTGACGTGACCTGACTAGTATTAAGTGTTTTTTAGGCAAAAAAAAATCAAAACAAAAGAGTTTTCATTTTCAGGAAGCTTTCCAAAAACAATTAAGTTATACCAAACATGTACTAGCATAAGTTATTAATGAAATATTAAATATAAATTACATGAAAAAATGAGCCAAATAGTAAAAGAAACGCACTTCAAATTAGCAAATGATGTAGCATGAGCTTCAAGAGCCTAACTACATTATTTATCCACAAAGAAAAATTGCATGTTTCTCTTAACCAACTGGGGCCTCTATAATGCAAAATAATATTAAAAAATACACCAAAATAGATCAGGCTTGTTAGAATCACAATAAAAATAGCACATTCTTTAACCATTATACACAAATAAAGCCATCAAAAAGATGGATAAAGACCTGTAATGAATGAAAATCCTAAATTAGAGTTGAAAATTGGAAATGCTTCTCATAATGAGAACTAACTATTGTCAATAGCATGTGATAGCAGTGCTATTTGAAGCTTATCATCATAAAGTGGAGAACAGTACAAAAAGTCATAGACTATATCACGAAGCATGTTGTCACTGCTATATTGAAACAAGGAAACCTTTAATTTTATTGATCAATTTCCAAGTCGAACAATAAATTTTTCAGTTATTTTTTATATCAACCCCATTATATTTTCATCAAAATAACCTTTTGAGGTTCAAAACCTAGTTTGAAGTTTGATTAGTGCAATATCCACTGTTCTCCCACCAGTTTTCATACAAACAACCAACACACGGTACTCGATGGTGTTGTTTCTGACCAAACCATGCACTTTCTAGCAAAGACTAAACATAACTACTTCTCTATTGATTGTTCTGATGGGTAGAATAAAGGTCGTGCCAGCTTTGTATATGTCCACTTGCTCACTCTCTTTTTTTAATATTTTCCATATCACATTACTTGCTCATCCCTATGATCCATCCAAGTGTTTTCTGTTATGATTTGTTTTGCTCATTTGAACCTTAGAAGAACCAATCACAATCACTATTTTCGCTCAAACCATTGTCCAATCGCTTGAGCGAATTTCGTCCAGAGAAATGTCACTACTCAAACCATTAACTTTCACTTAAGCGACACTACATTCGCGTGAGCGAAATTAAACCTGAGAAGAACCAATGACAATCACCCATTTTTGCTCTAACCATTTTGCAATCACCTAAGCGAATTTTGTCTTAAGACACACCACTGATCAAACCACTAAAGTTCGCTTAAGCAACAATTCAATAAGGCAAGCGAAAACAAATCCTAAAAGACCCAATGCTAATGACTAATTTTCGCTCACACCATTCACACCCGCCTTAGCGAATTTCGTACACACATCTGTCATAGATTAAAACAATGATTTTGGCTTAAGAAATACTTCGAAAATAAACCAAATAATACCAAACCTTTTGCTTGAGCAACACTTTTTCAGCGCGAGCGAAATTCCCTCGCAAAAACACATTTATATGTTGAACCAAGTGTTCTTAATTGCTTAATTACACCAGACTTTGTGAACATATCTGACAGTCACATAAAACACACCATCAATACACCATATATGTTCCTCTCTGTCCAACATAAGTAATATCATTACCTCTGTTCCACTATGGTGTTCACCAAACCTTTGGGTTAGGTGAGCAGAAACCGCTTTACAATGACATCAACAAACTCATACATGTGTTGTGCCAACAACCTCAAAACAAATAGATGTGGCTAACCATGAGATCTTAATTGCTTAACTACACCTGACTTTGTGAACAGATATGACACTCAACATAGAACACACCACCAATGCACCAATGTGTTCCTCCCTGACCTACCTAAGTAATATCCTTACATCTGTTCCAACACTTTGGCTTGGGTGAGTAGGAACCACTTTGCAATCACACCAACCAACTCACACGCGGTGCGCCAAAATCCTCAAACAACATACACGTGTTAAACCATGTGTTCTTAACTGCCTAACTACACCCAATCAACATTGTAAACATATTTGACAGTCACATAAAATACACCACCAATGCACCAAATTTCCTCCCTCACGAACCTAAGTAATATTATTACATTTGTTCCACTATGGTGTTCACCAAACCTTTGGGTTGGGTGACCAAAAACCTCGTAGTAATGACATTAACCAAGTCACGCATGTGTTGTGCCAAAAGCCTCAATCCACATATATGTGTTGAACCATGTTTTTTTAAATGCTTAACTACATCCCACTTGCTGAACATATCTGACAATCAACATAAAACACACCACCAATGCACCAAATATGTTCCTCCCTCACCAACCTAAGTAATATTATTACATCTATTCCACTATGGTTTTCATCAAACCTTTGGGTTGGGTGAGCAGGAACCACTGTCACATGACATCCAACAAGTCACACATGTGTTGCGCCAAAAGCCTCAAACCACATACATGTGCTTAACCATGATAGCTTAATTGATTAACTACACCTGACTTTGTGAACAGATATGATAGTCAACATAGAACGACCCACCGATTAACCAAATATGTTCCTTTCTGACCTACCTAAGTATTATCCTTACATTTGTTCCACTAAGGTGTTCACCACAACTTTAGGTTGGGTTAGTAGGAACCACTTTGCAATCACATCAACCAAGTCACATGTATTACACCAATAACCTCAAGTCACATACATGTGGTTAACCATGACAACTTCACTACACCTAACTTTGTGAACAAATATGGTAGTCAACATAGAACACACGACCAATGCACCAAATATGTTCCTTCCTAACCACCCTAAGTAATCTCCTTACATCTGTTCCACTATGGTGTTCACCAAAACTTTGGGTTGGGCGAGCAGGAACCACTTGGCAATCACATCAACAACTCACAGCGTTGCACCAAAAGCCTCAAACAACATACATGTGTTGAACCATGTGTTCTTAACTACACCAGACTTTGCAAACATATCTGACAGTCGCATAAAACACACCATCAATGCATAAAATATGTTCCTCCCTCACCAACCTAAGTAATATTATTACCTTTGTTCCACGTTGGTGTTCACTAGGCCTTTGGGTTGGGTGAGCAGGAACTACTTTGCAATGACATCAACTAAGTCACATGTGGTGCGCCAAAAGCCTCAATGAACATACAGTGTTAAACCATGCCTTTTTAACTGCTTAACTGCACCTAAATTTGTGAACATATATGACATTCAACATAGAACACACCATCAATACATCAAATTTGTTCCTTCCTAACCTACCTAAGTAATATCCTTACATCTGTTCCACTATGGTGTTCACCACAACTGTGGGTTAGGTTAGTAGGAACCACTTTGCAATCAAATGAACCAAGTCTCATGTGTTGCCTCGAAAACCTTAAAACACATACATGTGGTTAACCATGATAGCTTAATTGCACTTAACTTTGTGAACAAATATGTCACTCAACATAGAACAGACCACAAATACACCAAATTTGTTCCTCCGTGACCTACCTAAGTAATATCCTTACATCTGTGCCACTATGGTGTTCACCAAAACTTTGGGTTGGGTGAGCAGGAACCACTTTGCTATCACATCAACCAACTCACACGTGCAGCGCCAAAAGCCTCAAACAATATACATGTGTTGAACCATGTGTTCTTAAAAGCTTAACTACACCCGACTTTGTAAACATATCTGACAGTCACATAAACCACACCACCAATGCACCAAATTTGTTCCTCCCTCACCAACCAAAGTAATATTATTACACCTATTCCATATAAGGTGTTCATCAAACATGTGGGTTGGGTGACCAAGAACCACTTTACAACGACATCTACCAAGTCATGCATGTCGTGCTGTAACACCCCAACCATTATTTAATTATTTATTATTATTTAGAAATTATGAGCAATTTTTTTTTAAATAAACTTTTCACAGAGAAGATATAACTCAAGATACCATTTCACAATTATAATTATATACATCTTTTAAAAATATCCGTACTACAAATAAGTTTACCACAATAGAATAATACATCATAATGTAGAACTATCTATTTTATATATTCTAATAAATTATAACTAGGTTCTTCATAAGTGAATCGTCCAAAATATCTTCCAAAGATTCTTTCTTAACAACTCCTACTGAACAGGTTCTGCATCTACTCGTACAACAGGCACATATGAAAGAGAGACATGAAAGGAGTGAAGTCTTTATAAGCTTTAAATATTAATCTTAATAAACTTAACAAACAATGAGAGCCTATAATCACAACCACAAACAATTATGCATATAACTTGACTCAAAACCACAAGAATTACTCTCATTTTACCAAACATATAGATCCATATACCACCACTTTTAATGACCCACCTGGACATCAAAAGTCTTTTGAAAATTAATTAGGTAGTTGAATATATCTCATCAAAACATTGCTATAATCATAATCATTTTCTCGAGAATTATGGTCATCTGCCAATAACATAGAGATATATACTCACTATCTATTGGCGATGCTGAGCAGGTATCAGATAGTATTAAGTTCGGCCTGTGAACTATCCTAGTACAGGGCGCTACCCTGACTATCCGATATTCACCTACTTGAATACCTCCATGGACCCCACCCGGTCCCTATCTTTCATCCCGCAGTTGTACCAAATTGTGACTTCCCAAAAATAAACACTCATACATTACCCTGGTTTCAACTCTAAAACCCAGGACCCTTTCACAACCAACATATTCATGACATTTCCATCAATCACATAACACAATGACCATCAAGTTATGTCATATATATCTCAATCCACAAATTATATACATCAGTCAAACAAATACAACCAGTAAAGCATACAAGTAACTTCTCTGTATCAAATTTATCAAAATACATACTTTTACTTCATACCTATTTATATAAAAATGATATTTAAATTATTACAAAATATAATAAAATAGGGATTAAAGGAAGAACTTCAAATAAATATAAATATCATACAACTGGAGATAATTTAAATAAAATAAATAGGACCAATGCGTAATTGGAGATAAAATAAATGAATAAATAAAATATGATCAGTACGAGACTAAAGATAAAAATAAATGAAATAAATATAATAAACAGGACCAGTAGAAACTGGAGATAAAATAAATAAAATAATCAGAACCAGTGCATAACTAGAGATAAAAGAAATGAAATAAATAAAATAAATAAGATTAGTGCATAACTGGAGAAAAAATAAATTAAATAAACGGGACCAGTAGATAACTGGGGATAAAACAAATAAAATAAATAGAACCAGTTGAAGATAAGACAAACAAAATAAACAGGACAAGTGCATAACTGGAGATAAAATAAATAAAATAATCAGAACTAGTGCCTAACTGAATATAAAATAAACAAAACCAATGCGTAACTGGAGATAAAAGAGATAGAGAAAAAAAAGATAATATATAGTTCAAGATAGGTTAAAATAACTAAAACATTAATAAAACAAACATAAGTTTATTAAGATTAACATAAATAAAAGCTTAACTCCACTCCCTCCTTACCTTTAAATGGAGAGACACATACTAGGAATAGAGCTATAAATACTTTCCCTTACTTCAAATCTCCTCTCTTTCTCTTTCGCTCTCTTCTTTTTCTTCTCCTTCTCTCTCTTCCATCTTTCCCTTCTTCTCTTTCCTTCTCCCTTCTTCTCCCTCACGTTCATCCCCCCTTCGCCTTTTATAGTTATTCTTTTCATTTTCTTTTATATTTTTCTTAACTAATGGTTATCTCCTGCGTTTAATGCAAGTAGAATTTTTACTATTCGCTCTTATCTCTTCTTCTTTTTTTTCCTTTTCCTTTTTTTCTTTTATTTATTTATCTTTTTCAATTAGAATTTAATTATTATTTAATTAAATACTTATATATATATTTAGAAACTTCATAATTATATATAAATTATTTATATGTATATATATTTAATCAATTATTATTATTTTTTTTATTTCCTTTCTAAATAATCATATTTCATATATTCTTTTTTATATATATAAAAATTTACTTGGTTTATTTTCTAATTCAAATGTTATTTAAAATACAAATACTTTTAAGAATGAGAATTTAATAACATGAATAAAAACTTAAGGTTTTCTAACTCTTAATACTTTTATTTAAAAACAAGGATGTTTACATTACTCCCTCCCTTTTAGAAATTTCGTCCCCGAAATTCATTAGGTTGTAAAGAGGCGGGGATACATGTCTCGCATATTGCTTTCTAATTCCCAAGTTGCATCGCTTTCTTCTTGTTGACTCCACAGTACTTTTACAAGTGGTATGTCCTTTCCTTGAAGTTGTTTAATCCTTCGATCCCCAATCCTTATCGGAAATACATCATACGTGAGATTTTCTTGTATTTGTATTATATCAGGCTCTATCACATGAAGAGGGTCATGAATATATTTACGAATTTAAGACACATGAAAGACATTATGAAGTTTCAAAAGGTTTGGAGGTAAAGCAATTTGGTATGCAACAGAACCTATTCGTTTAAGAATTTGATAAGGACCAATGAATTTGGGTGAAAGTTTCTTAGATTTGAGAGCTCTACCAACCCCATTTACAGGTGTAACTTTCAAGAATACATGATCCCCTTCTTGAAACTCAAGGGGTTTTCTTCGTTTATCATGATAATTTTTCTGCCTATTTTGAGAAGTTTTCATTTTTTTTCCCTGGTCATTTTAATCTTATCAGTTGCTTGTTGAATTATCTCTGGACCCAAAATTAAGGAATTTCTATTTTCATACCAACACAATGGGGTTCTACATCTTCTCTCGTATGGAGCGATTCTTATGCTTGATGGGAAGCTATTGTTATAAGTAAACTTTATCAGTGGTAAAAATTGATCCAACTTCCAGTTTGTTCTAAGACACAGGTTCTCAACAAGTCCTGGATGGTCCTTTCAGACTGCCCATCAGTCTGGGGGTGATAAGTTGAATTAAGTCTAACTTTTGTTCCTAAAGCTCTTTGTAAACTATCCCAAAATCTAGAAGTGAAACGAGGATCCCTATATAAAATTATACTAAAAGGTACACCATGAAGCCTAAAAATTTTTTTTATGTACAAATGAGCTAATTTTTCTAAAGAAAACCTAATATTAATAGGTAGAAAGTGAGCAAATTTTGTTAATTTATCTACAATGACCCAAATTGCATCATGACCAAACACAGTCCTTGGTAAACCTGTCACAAAATCCATGGATATACTTTCCCATTTCCATTCTGGAACATCTAAAGATTGTAGCTCTCCATAAGGTTTCTTGTGTTCCACTTTTGTTTTCTGACACACTAAACAATATGCAACAAATTCCACTACTGCCTTCTTCATCCCAAGCTACCAGAAAATTTTCTTCAAATCTTGATACATCTTGGTGGTACCCGAATATATACTCAAACTACTCTTATGAGCTTCCTCCATGATTAATTTTCTCAAGTCTTCATCTGCAGGTATGCAAATTCTATCTCTAAATTTGATGATTCCACTAGAATCCTTGTGAAATTCAAGTTCTTTTCCTTTCATTCTTGTGGTTAACTTTTCTTACAAAAATTTGTCCCTTTCTTGAGCTTCCTTTATTTCTTTCAAGAATTCACTTGAGATTTTTAACATTCCTAAACATAGACTATTTGGTTTTTGTTTTACAACTAAATTCAAGTCTCTAAATGATTCTATTAAACTCAATTCCTTCATCATCATCATAGATGCATGTATAGATTTTCGACTCAAAGCATTTGCCACAATATTAGCTTTTCCAGGATGATATTGTAACTCAAAATCATAATCCTTAAGAAATTTCATCCATCTTCGTTGTCTCTTGATTAGTTCCTTCTGATCAAAAAGGTATTTCGAACTTTTATGGTCACTGAAAACTTCAAACCTTGACCCATACAAGTAATGTCTCCATATTTTTAATGCAAACACTACTACAGCTAATTCTAAATCATGTGTAGGATAATTCACTTCATGTTGTTTGAGTTGCCTTGAGGCATAAGCTGCAACTTTTCCTTCTTCCATCAGCACACATCCTAATCCTTGTCCAGAAGCATCACAATATACCTCAAAATTTTTGGTAGGATCAGGAAGAACTAAAACAGGTGCAGATGTTAATCTTTTCTTCAACTCTTGAAAACTGGTCTCACATACTTCATTCCATTTAAAAGGTTTACCCTTACATGTTAGCTTAGTCAAAGGCAATGCTAATTTAGAAAATCTTCCAATGAACTTTCTATAATAGCCTGCTAATCCTAAGAAACTATGTATTTCTATGATATTTTTTGTTTGTTCCCAATGCAGTATAGCCCGAACTTTTGAAGGGTCAACTGCAATACCACTTGTTGATATTACATGTCCTAAAAAGTGAACTTGTTCTAACCAAAACTCACACTTTGACCATTTTTCATACAATTGTCTTTCTTTGAGAATTTGTAAAACAATCTTCAAATGTATCTCATGCTCTTCATGATTTTTGGAATAAATCAAAATTTCATCAATGAAAACTACGACAATTTATCCAAAAATTCATGAAAAATACGGTTCATATAGTCCATGAAAATGGTAGGAGCATTGGTCACACCAAAAGGCATTACCAAATACCCATAATGACCGTATCTTGTCCTAAATGTTGTCTTTTGGATTTCTTATGCCTTAACTCGAATACGATGATAACCAGATTTTAAGTCAATCTTGGAATATACCACAACATCTCTTAGTTGATCCATCAAGTCATCAATTCTTGGGAGAGGGTATTTGTTGTTAATGGTGATTTTGTTAAGTTGATGATAATCTACACACAATCTGATAGTGCCATCCTTTTGCTTAACTAGCAATACTAGAGCTCCCCAAGGAGAAACACTAGGTTTGATGAATCGTTTATCTAATAGTTCCTCTATTTGTTTCTTCAATTCATCTAATTATAGAGGTGACATCCTATAGGGGGCTACAAACACAGGTTTTGATCCTGGTACCAAGTTTATGGTAAATTCTACCTCTCTATCTGGTGGTAGTCCAGGAACTTCTTCAGGAAAAACGTCAAGGTATTCATAAACAACAGGAACCTTTGTAATTTTTGGAATTTCCTTGACCTTTAAAGAAGTTAGGTTCATGTATACTTGAGATCCTTTCGGAACTTCATTGTGGTTGGTAGTAATCTCTTTTAATTCTCGAGTCTGAAACTTCACTAGTATTTCATTTGAAAATTAAAGTCTTATCATAACAATTTAGGAGAACATGATTGGAAGATAACCAGTCCATTCCTAGAACAATATCCAAATGAGATAAGGGTAGACATATAAGATTTACAAAAAAATACCTATTACCTATAGAAATATGACAATTTATACATGCAAGCGAGGTGATGACTGGAACATTGGTAGGAGTAGACACAGTTAAATCATATGGTAATAAAGAGGTAGGTAATTTTAGATGTTTCACAGTCATGGGACGAACTGCTTTGATACCACTAAATGTAACACCCCAACCATTATTTAATTATTTATTATTATTTAGAAATTATGAGCAATTTTTTTTTTAAATAATTCATAGAGAAGATATAACTCAAGATACCATTTCACAATTATAAATATATACATCTTTTATAAACATTCGTACTACAAATAAGTTTACCACAATGGAATAATACATCATAACGTAGAATTATCTATTTTATATATTCTAATACATTAGAACTAGGTTCTTCATAAGTGAATCATCCAAAAAATCTTCCAAAGATTCTTTCTTGACAACTCCTATTGAACAGGTTCTGCATCTACTCGTACAACAGGCACATATGAAAGAGAAACATGAAAGGAGTGAAGTTTTTATAACCTTTAAATATCAATCTTAATAAACTTAACAAACAATGGGGGCCTATAATCACAACCACAAACAATGATGCATATAACTTGACTCAAAACCACAAGAACTACTCTCATTTTACCAAACATATGGATCCATATACCACCACTTTTAATGACCCACCTGGACATTAAAAGCCTTTTGGGAAGTAATTAGGTAGTTGAATATATCACATCAAAACATTGGTATAATCATAATCATTTTCTCGAGAATTATGGCCATCTGCCAATAACATAGAGATATATATTCACTATCTAACCTTAGCGATGCTGAACAGGTACCAGACAGTATTAAGTTCGTCCTGTGAACTATCCTAGTACAGGGCGCTACCCTGACTATCTAGATATTCACCTACTTGAATACTTCCTTAGACCCCACCTGATCCCTGTCTTTCATCCCGCAGTTGTACCAAATTGTGACTTTAAAAAAACAAACACTCATACATTACCATGGTTTCAACTCTAAAACCCAGGACTCTTTCACCACCAACATATTCATGACATTTCCATCAATCACATAACACAATGACCATCAAGTTATGTCATATATATCTCAATCCACAAATTATATACACAGTCAAACAAATACAACCAGTAAAGCATACAAGTAACTTTCCTATATCAAATTTATCAAAATACATACTTTTAACTTCACACTTATTTATATAAAAATGATATTTAAATTATTACAAAATATAATAAAATAAGGATTAAAGGAAGAACTTCAAATAAATATAAATCTCACACAACTGGAGATAATTTAAATAAAATAAATAGGACCAATGCGTAATTGGAGATAAAATAAATGAATAAATAAAATATGATCAATACGAGACTAAAGATAAAAATAAATGAAATAAATATAATAAACAGGACCAATACGAAATTGGAGATCAAATAAATAAAATAATCAGGACCATTGCATAACTGGAGATAAAATAAATGAAATAAAGAAAATAAATAGGACAAGTGCATAACAAGAGATAAAATAAATAAAATAAACGAGACTAGTACATAACTAGAGATAAAACAAATAAAATAAATAGGACCAGTTGAAGATAAGACAAATAAAATAAACAGGACCAGTGCATAACTAGAGATAAAATAAATAAAATAATAAGAACTAGTGTCTAACTGAATATAAAATAAACAAAACCAGTGTGTAACTGGAGATAAAAGAGATAGAGAGGAAAAGATAATATATAGTTCAAGATAGGTTAAAATAACTAAAACATTAATAAAACAAACACAAGTTTATTAAGATTAACATAGATAAAGCTTAACCCCACTCTCCCCTTATCTTTAAATGGAGAGACACACACTAGGAATAGAGTTATAAATATTTTCCATTACTTCAAATCTCTTCTCTTTCTCTTTCTTTCTCTCTCCTCTTTCTCTCTCTTCCTTCTCTTTTTTCTCTCTTCCCTCTTTCCATTCTTCTCTTTCCTTCTCCCTTCTTTTCCATCACGTTCATCCCCCTCCCTGTTTATAGTCATTCTTTTCATTTTCTTTTATATATTTCTTAACTAATAGTTATCTCCTACATTTAATGTAGGTAGATTTTTTTACTATTTGTTCTTATCTCTTCTTCTTTTCTTATTCTTTCTTTCTTTTTCCTTTTTTTTATTTATTTATCTTTTTCTATTAGAATTTAATTATTATTTAATTAAATACTTATATATATATATTAAAGACTTCATAATTATATATAAAATTATTTATATGTATATATATTTAATCAATTATTGTTATTATTTATTTTTGTTAGCACCAATGGGTTGTTGTGATGATTTGATGAAGCCAACCAAGTGAAGAAGTTCAAGACCATTGATCATATGTGGAATGCATGAAATTTCATGAAGAATTAAGAATTCGGTCTAGAACCTAGGATTGTGTGTTATGGGGTAAGTTTGAGTTCAAATTAGTGATGCATGCAATCTTAATCCATGATAAGCTCCATAAGTATTTTCTGAATTAACAAAAGATTTGAGAAATCATTAAAATCAGAAATTACATTTTGAATAACTATTTTAACTAACTCGAGAAAAACAATCGATTGTTTGCCAAAATAATCGATTGAAATTTTAAGACAGTTGTCCATAAATATTTGGTACGGTTTTTGAAAATATTATTGGAAATCATTCTAAACTTTTTTTTAGCAAGAACATTGTGTTTTCCAAGAGAGAAAAAGCGCCTTTGTGTCTAGTGATCAAGATCAATCAACGTTTTCATCAAAAATTGTTTTCTGGAACTACTACTAGAGCTTTGAAGTTGATTGAGACAGTTTCTTCACTGATTTGATCATCAGACTAAGCCTTATATACCTTTTCTTTATTACTGTTGTAATCTGTTGTATAGAAGTGCTTGTTTTGCTGAGACTGTGATAATTCTTTCACTGTATTGAAGGTTATTCTGTGTGAGTTACCTGGGTTGGTAATTCTATTTGTACAGTGGGTTCTGTACATGTTGTAACTTGCTGAGGGGATCAACAAGGGGTGTTCTGGAATATACAGTGGAGTCTGCATAGTTCTGGGTTTTGTTGTAGGTTCAGCAGATTGTTTGTTGCGGAGAGCAGTGTTTACTTACGGTGAGCAAGTTGTTGTTTTTTTGTAAACTGATCGAGTTTGATCTTTTTATAGCGAAAATCGTTACTGTGGAGTAAGGGACTGGACGTAGCCCTTGTGGAAGGGTGAACCAGGATAAATTTGCTGTGTCTTGAATCTCTCTTGCTCTCTCTTGACTGTTCTTGTTAAATCTTGCTATGTTTCTTAAATTTTCAGAATCTACTGAATCTTGCTAATTGAATAATTTCATCAACTTTATGAAAATATTTTTTGTAACTTCTGAAAACATATAATCTATTTAATCATAATCTATTCTTAACAGATCAGAACTTGATCAATAACAAGTATACCAGTTTTTTGGAAATCTACAGTTTCACAACTTACTAGGTTTACTGTTTTTCCGTGTGTTTTCCAGAAAACTTAATCTTTCACAGTTGTTGATTAAAGACTATTTTCATATACTTAACATAAGTTTGTATTGTTTGATAAAAAGTTCTTTAATCAATAAATCATTATAAATTTGAAGTTGATCTAATTCTTTGATTTATTGATTCAATTTTTCAAGAACTACTTTTACAGTACACTGTGTTTTCAAGAATTATTTTTTGGTTACAGTTTACTATATCTGGTTGATTGATATTGAGTTGAAACTATTTTTGAACCGTTGTTGTTTGCTTAATATATCTTCTTGAATAGTTTTCTATAAAAATTATTCATTCTCCAAACAGTTTGCGAAAAATTTTCAAGTGTTCAATTCACCCCCCCCCCCTCTTGAACTTGGCTAATACATATTTTACAATTGGCATAAGAGCTAGGACTTGAATCCTAGTCAAGTTTTTCGATCCATGGCCGAGAACAAGTTGTCTTTTGCCGAGGGAGCCTCTATACACAAGCCACCCATGTTTTCTGGGGTTAATTACCAATTTTGGAAGGTGAGAATGAAGATTTTTATTGAATCTATTGACCGAGTTATATGGAATGCAATCGTGAATGGTCCTTACATTCCAATTTCTGTTGTGAATGGAATATCTGTTGCAAAGCCATTTGATGAGTTGACTGAACGTGTTCAGTATGATTGTGTAGCCAAGAACACAATAACTTCAGCTTTGAATCTGGATGAGTTTTTTAGAGTCTCACAGTGTAGTTCTGCAAAGGAGATGTGGGATATGCTTGAGGTTATTCATGAAGACACTACTGACGTCAAACGGGCTAGAAAGCATGCGCTGATTCAAGAATATGAATTATTCAGAATGCATCAAGGTGAGTCAATTGCTGATGTGCAAAAGAGATTCACTCACATAGTGAATCACTTGATCGGGGCTTGGAAAGCAGTTTGACAAGGAGGAGCTGAATATCAAGATCCTCAAATGCTTGGATAGAAGTTGGCAGCCCAAGGTTACTGCAATTTCAGAGAGCAGAGATTTGATAACTCTCACCACAGCGGCACTCTTTGGAAAGTTGAGAGAACATGAACTGGAAATGACGAGGTTGAAAGAGATGGAATCTGCTGAGAAAAAAACTAGAAGCCTCACACTCAAATCAAAGGCTACTGAAATTGAAACCAATGAGGACAGCTTAGAAGAAGATAATGATACTGAAAACCTCAGTTTGCTGACAAAGAAATTTCAAAAATTCATCAAGCTGAAAAGCAGGGCAAAGAATCAGCAATCTAAAATGTATACTAGAAAACCTTATTCAAATTCAAATAAGCTAACCTGTTTTGGCTGTGGCAAATAAGGACATATGAAAGCAGACTGTCCAAATCTGGCTAACAAAGAAAAGACCATTGAAAAGAAGAATTACAAAGCTGGAAAGGGAAAAAAGGCATACATTGCATGGGAAGATAATGCATCTTCATCCAGCAGTTCTTCACAGGAAGACATTGAAGCAAATCTGTGTTTCATGACTAGAAAGAATTCTGAGGTTAGTAGTGAAAATTCCAGCACTTCATTTAACAGTGCAAATTATAGTTCACTGCTTCAAGCTTTTCATGAAACCCATGAAGAAGCAAACAGACTGGCCTTATCTAACAATAGAATGAAAGGTTTGAATAATTGGTTAGAAGGTAGAGTCAAACAACTGGAAGATGAAATTTTAGAACTGAAAATTGATTTTGATCATTTGGAAATGATTTACAAAGCCCAATGTGTCTCATCTAAAGGTATTTGGTTGTAAATGTTTTATCTTGAATAATGGTAAGGATAACTTGGGCAAATTTGATTCAAAATCTGATGAGGGTATTTTCCTTGGCTATTTACTTCATGGTTATGCATATAGGGCATTTAATAAAAGAACCATGTTAGTAAAGGAATCCATGCATATTGCATTTGATGAAACTAACCAGAATATGTAGGAAATTTCTAAGACAGGTGCAGATGATGAGTTTCCAAACATTCAACAAGCTGATACTGGTCTGGAAAATAAATTAGAGGATCCCAATAAACTGCCAGAGGTCCAATCAGATGATTAGGGAGTTCAATCAACTGAATTTGGAGCTGGTACTAGTACAGTTAATTCTGGACTTCCAAGAGAGTGGAGAGTTCCTAGAAATCTATCCTTAGACAATGTTATTGGACAAGTGCATAAAGGAGTTTCAACCAGGAGTACACTTAATCAATTATTTGAACATATGGCATTTGTTTCACAAACTGAACCAAAGACTGTAGCTGATGCACTGGAAGACAGCAATTGGATAACTGCTATGCACGAAGAACTGAACCAATTTGCAAGGAATGAGGTCTGGACACTTGTTCCAAGAACCAGTGAGATGAATGTCATTGGCACCAAGTGGGTGTTCAAAAACAAGTTAGATGAACAAGGTGTTATTGTGAGAAACAAAGTTAGACTGGTTGCTAAGGGTTACAATCAGGAAGAAGGAATTGATTATGAGGAAACCTATGCGCCAGTGGCAAGACTTGAAGCTGTTAGACTGCTCTTAGCATATGCTTGCAAGAATGGATTCAAGCTTCACCAAATGGATGTCTAAAGTGCTTTCCTTAATGGGTATATGATGAAGAAGTTTATGTTTGTCAACCTCCTGAATTTGAAGATCATAAACATCCGGACTATGTCTTCAAACTAGAGAAAGCTCTATATGGTTTGAAGCAAGCCCCAAGACAGTGGTATGAGAGGTTGAACAACTTCTTGCTATCTCATGCATATGAGAGGGGTAAAACAGATAAGACATTGTTTATTAAGAAAGCATTCAATGATATTATTTTCGTTCAAGTATATGTTGATGATATTATATTTTGATCCACTAATCAAAATCTGTGTGAGCAGTTTGTTACAGCTATGCAGGGAGAATTTGAGATGTCCATGATGGGTGAACTTAACTACTTTCTTGGACTACAGATCAAGCAACTAAATCATGGGACATTCCTTAGTCAAACCAAGTATGTAAAGAGTTACTGAAGAAGTTTGACATGGAAAACTACAAAGAGATTTCAACACCTATGGCCACTAACTGTTACTTGGATTCGGATGAAAAAGAAACTAGTGTGGATCAAACCAAGTACAGAGGATTAATCGGTTCACTGCTATATCTTAATGCCAGCAGGGCAGACATCATGTTTAGTGTTTGTCTCTGTGCCAGATTTCAATCCAATCCGAAGTAATCACATTTCACTACAACAAAGAGAATTCTGAAATACCTGCAGCGAACTACAATTGTTGGACTATGGTATCTAAGTGTCTCTAGATTTAGTAGGCTATTCTGATTCTAATTTTGCAGGTTGCAAAATTGACAGGAAAAGCACTAGTGGAACATGCCATCTGTTTGGATCAAGTTTGATATCTTGTCATAGTAAGAAATAAGCATGTGTTGCACTATCCACTACTGAAGCTGAATACATTGCAGCTGGTAGCTGTTGTGACAAAGCTTATGGATTAAACAATAGTTAAGTGATTTCGGCCTTAACTTGTCTAAAATTCCATTATTATATACAACACCAGTGCCATTAATCTTACAAAGAATCCAGTTTAACATTCAAAGACTAAACATATTGAAATTCACCATCACTTCATTAGAGACCATGTCAATAATGGTGATTGTGAAATTCAGTTTGTTAGTATTGAAAATCAGCTTGCTGGTCTTTTTACAAAACCACTTAATAAAGAAAGATTTAACTTCCTTCGAAATGAACTTGGGATTATTGATTTCAAATTTGTGAAATAAATCAGTTTATGCTGAATGGATTATTGGCTGATTTTATTACATGGTTGTTTTACGAATTTCTGTGTTAATTACATTTCTGAACAGTTTACTGAATCGGTTCCAGTTTTACAGATTGCTTTACCAATTTTGATTTTTCTTACTGTATCAGTTTTAGTTTTCTTTCTGTATCAGGTTCAATTCTTTATTAGGTTCAATTCTTTTTCAGTTTCATGTTTACACTTAAAGGCTTCTGAATCATGTGATGATTTGTTGGGCTTAGGTCAGTTTTAATTTTTTTTTAATACAATGTTAAAGCTGACAGAATATTAATATCTGATTAATTGTTAATTCTGGATGCATGTGAAACTGTGTTGGAGTTATAATGCAACTAAAGTGGTGTTGTGTAACTAAAAGAATGCAAACAGAACCAAGCACAATGGAACTCAGCTAGTTGAAGGGCTGAATAAGACAAAGCAACTCAATACTCATGTTTAGCATGTGAAGAGAGAAACAGCTCGAGATGCCACATGGCGCTGTAACAATGGAGAGTCAACTAGTCAAAATGTTATTTTTGAAATTTTCTGCAGCTAAGTATAACCTGCTCTAAATTGATCACTTGTAGAATCTCAACAAATTGCAAAAGCTGTTTTGCATTTTTGAATTGTCAATCAATGTGTTGTATTCTATAAAATTGTTTTTCATTAAGTAGAGGGTTGAGCATGCATTCATTCGCACACTACCTCACAGTCTTTGCTCTATTCATTCTGGATGCAAAGTTCAGTTTTCCTGCAACACACTCTTACACCAGAAATGGCGTCTTCCTCCAACCTACGAAAAAGAATCGAAAGGGCTATGGTTAAACATGATAGATCAGTTAGTGATAACAACGAACCAGATTACCTAGATAGGTGGTTTGTTGGAAACCAGGAGAGCATTGAAGAGTATTACAAACTATACAGCAGGAAGGTCATTATTACTCTGAAAGTGCTAAGTCTTGAGTGGTTCAAGGAGGAGAAACTTGATGAGGTCCGTGACAGGCTCATGTTTCAAAAGTTGGACAGGTTCTTGAAGCTGACTGGGAATACTTACCCAGATTTGGTTAAGGTGTTCTTGACCAATATATGGTATGACGAGGAGAATCTGTACTCACAGGTGAAGGGCATTGACATAGAAATCAATTAAGAGATTTGGCTTAGTGTCACTAGCCTGAGAAATGAAGGAGCGATTGTTAGCAGAGGGAACACATAAAAATTGGGGAACTTTAACAAAGTTCAATTCTACAAATCATGCTTGAGGAATCAAGAGTCTGCCTCAAGGACGTTCAATGTATGAGGACTTGCTGCTACACCGAGAATCCTGGCATATATCGTGATCTGGGTGCTGACCCCCGTGGTTTCAATCATGCAACATTGACTGAGAAGGATCTTATACTCATGTACTACCTCATGAATAAGATCAAGGTCAACTGGGTTAATGTGATTCGTGAGCATCTGTTCAAAGTAGGGAAGAAACTGGAATATCGCATACCATATGTGATATTGCTGTCGCAGTTTATTGAATATTTTGAAATAAATGTGGAAAATGAAGTTATTGAAGAAATCAAGGCGCTGAATCAGATTACCACTGCAAATCTCACCAAGATTGGACTGAAAAAGATGAAGAATAAGAAATGGATTTGTAAAGCTGATGAAGAATCAGTTGATGATGATGATGATGAAGAAGAAGAAGAAGAAGAGAAATCCAGTGATGATAATGAGGATGACGAAGATGAGGATAAAAATTCTGATCAAGCTAAACCAGAACCAGAAATGTCTGTTGCTCTTAGTCAAGACTCCTTCTCCAGACTCGAACAACTCATGATGACACAGTTCAATCAATTGGAAAACCAAAATTGTAGTCATCACCAGTATTGTGAAACACACTTCCAGTTTATTAAAACACAAGTTGAAGATATCCAGTCCAAGATGGGGGCTTTGTTCTTTCCAACAGACGATTAGAGCATTCGCATTGCATATCTAGTGGTGGTTTCTCGTCCATTTGATGAAGTCAATGGGGGAGAATTAGTTGTGTTGTGATTAGGGAGTGTTGAGAATAGGAAGTGTTGTGGTTGTAGTCTAGGAGTATAGGTTGATGTTCAGTTTATTGCTTATTTGCTTGTTGGTTGTTATATTTTCTACTATTGTTGTTTGTTGTTTCATGTTTTATGTTGTTATTACTACTTTGATTTGCTGGTTTATCCAGCCCAGTCCAAATTTCAGTTTGTTATGCTTGTATCAGTTTGGTACATGATATGCACTTATGAATGGTTATCATGTACTCGTGCTTAATATCAATGAAAGTTGTTATCCTCTGTGTTACTGTTTTTCTTCACTATGTTCTGTGAAGTATTTTTAACAAGATATCGAATTATGGGAGAGCTTTGTGAAAGCTAGTAGACTGATTGAAAGAAGAACAAGCATGCATTTCAACTCAACACACCATTGTTTGTCTTCATCAAATTGGGGGAGATTGTTAGCACCAGTGGGTTGTTGTGATGATTTGATGAAGCCAACCAAGTGAAGAAGTTCAAGACCATGTGATCATACATAGAATGCATGAAGATTTCATGAAGAATGAAGAATTCAGTCTAGAACCTAGGATTGTGTGTTGTGGGGTAAGTTTGAGTTCAAATCAGTGATGCATGCAATCTTAATCAATGATAAGCTCCATAAGTATTTTCTGAATTAACAAAAGATTTGAGAAATCATTAAAATCAGAAATTACATTTTGAATAACTATTTTAACTAACTCGAGAAAAACAATCGATTGAAATTTTAAGACAGTTGTCTATAAATATTTGGCACGGTTTTTGAAAATATTATTGGAAATCATTCTAAACTTTTTTGAGCAAGAACATTGTGTTTTCCAAGAGAGAAAAAACACCTTTGTGTCTAGTGATCAAGATCAATCAACGTTTTCATCAAGAACTGTTTTCTCGAACTACTATTGGAGCTTTGAAGTTGACTGAGACAGTTTCTTCATTGATTTGATCATCAGACTAAGCCTTCTATATATTTTCTTTATTACTGTTGTAATCTATTGTATAGAAGTGCTTATTTTGCTGAGACTGTGATAATTCTTTCACTGTATTGAAGGTTATTTTGTGTGAGTTATCTGGGTTAGTAATTTTGTTTGTACAGTGAGTTCTATACAGGTTGTAACTTGCTGAGGGGATCAACAAGGGGTGTTCTGGAATATACAGTGGAGTCTGTATAGTTTTGGGTTATGTTGTAGGTTCAACAGATTGTTTGCTGTGGGGAGCAATGTTTACTTGCGAGGAGCAAGTTGTTGTTTTTCTGTAAACTGATCGAGTTTGATCTTTTTATAGTGGAAATCCTTACTGTGGAGTAAGGGACTTGACGTAGCTCTTGTGGAAAGGTGAACCAGGATAAATCTGTTGTGTCTTGAATCTATCTTGCTCTCTCTTGACTGTTCTTGTTCAATCTTGTTGTGTTTCTTGAATTTTCAGAATCTACTGAATATTGCTAATTGAATAATTTCAACAACTTTCTGAAAACATTTTTTGTAACTTCTGAAAACATATAATCTATTTAATCACAGTCTACTCTTAATAGTTCAGAACTTGATCAATAACCAGTATACCAGTTTTCTGGAAATCTGCAGTTTCGCAACTTACTGGGTTTACTGTTTATCAGTTTGTTTTCCAGAAAACTTAATCTTTCACTATTTTCATACACTTAACATAAGTTTATATTGTTTGACAAAAAGTTCTTTAATCAGTAAATCATTATAAACTTGAAGTTAATATAATTCTTTGATTTCTTGATTCAATTTTTCAAGAACTGTTTTTACAGTACACTGTATTTTCAAGAACTGTTTTTACAGTACACTGTATTTTCAAGAACTGTTTTTACAGTACACTGTATTTTCAAGAACTGTTTTTACAGTATACTGTATTTTCAAGAACTATTTTCTGGTTACAGTTTACTGTATCTGATTGATTGATATTAAGTTGAAACCATTGTTGTTTGGTTAATATATCTTCTGGAATAATTTTCAAAAAAATTATTCATTCTCCAAACACTTTGCGAAAAATTTTCAAGTATTTAATTCACCCCCCTCTTGAACTTGGCCAAAACATATTTTACAATTTCCTTTCTAAATAATCATATTTCATATATTCTTTTTTTTATATATATAAAAATTTACTTGGTTTATTTTCTAGTGTTCAAATGTTATTTAAAATACAAAATACTTTTAAGAATGAGAATTTAATAACATGAATAAAAACTTAAGGTTTTCTAACTCTTAATACTTTTATTTGAAAACAAGGATGTTACACCTGCGCCAAAATCCTCAATCCACATATATATGTGTTGAACCATGTCTTTTTAACTGCTTCAGTACTCCCCACTTTATGAATATATCTGATGATCAACATGAAACACACCATCAATGCACCAAATTTGTTCATTCCTCGCCAACCTAAGTCATATTATTACATCTATTCCACTATGGTGTTCACCAAACATTTGGGTTGGGTGAATAGGAAGCACTGTCACATGACATCCAACAAGTCACACATGTTTTGTGCCAAAAGCGTCAAACCACATACATGTGCTTAACCATGACTGCTTATTGATTAACCGCACCTGACTTTGTGAACATATATGATAGTTAACATAGAACACACCACCAATGCACCAGATTTGTTCCTTCTTGAGCTACCTAAGTAATATTCTTACATCTGTTCCACTAAGGTGCAACACAACTTTGGGTTGGGTCAATGAGAACCACTTTGTAATCACATCAACCAAGTCACACGTGTTGCACTAACAGCCTCAAACCACATACATGTGGCTAACCATGACAGCTTAACTGCACCTGACTTTGTGAACATATATGGCAATCAACATAGAACACACCACCAATACACCAAATTTGTTCCTCCTTTACCTACCTAAGTAATATCCTTACATCTGTTCCACTATGGTGTTCACCAAAACTTTGGGTTAGGTGAGCAGGAACCACTTTGCAATCACATCAACCAACTTACACATGCTGCGCCAAAAGCCTCAAACAACATACATGTGTTGAACCATATTTTCTTAACTGCTTAATTGTACCCAACTTTGTGAACATATTTGACAGTCACATAAAACACACCATCAGTGCACCAAATGTGTTCCACCAACCTAAGCAATATTATTACCTCTGTTCGACTATGGTTTCACCAAACCTTTGGGTTGGGTGAGGAGGAACCACTTTGCAATGACATTAACCAAGTCATACATGTGGTGCGCAAAAAGCCTCAATGAACATATATGTGTTGAACCATGTCTTTTTAACTGCTTAACTACACTTGACTTTGTGAACATGTATGACACTCAACATAGAACATACCACTAATGCACCAAATTTGTTCCTCCCTGACCTATCTAAGTAATATCCTTACATTCGTTCCACTATGGTGTTCACCACAACTGTGGGTTGGGTCAGGAGGAACCACTTTGCAATGACATTAACCAAGTCATACATGTGGTGCGCAAAAAGCCTCAATGAACATATATGTGTTGAACCATGTCTTTTTAACTGCTTAACTGCACTTAACTTTGTGAACATGTATGACACTCAACATAGAACATACCACCAATGCACCAAATTTGTTCCTCCCTGACCTATCTAAGTAATATCCTTACATTCGTTCCACTATGGTGTTCACCACAACTGTGGGTTGGGTCAGCAGGAACCACTTTGCAATCACATCAACCAAATCTCATGTGTTGCACTAACAACCTTAAAACACATACATGTGGTTAACCATGACAGCTTAACTACAGCTGACTTTTTGAACAAATATGACAATCAACATAGAACACACCACCAATGCACCGAATTTATTCCTCCATCACCACTTAAGTAATATCCTTACATCTGTTCCACTATGGTTTCACCCCAACTTTGTGTCGGGTGAGTAAGAACCACTTTACAATCACATCAACCAAGTCACACATGTGTTGCACCCAAAGTCTCAATCCACATATATGTGTTCAATCATGTTACATTATAGAATTGCAAAGGTTACTTATTTTTATTTATTTCATTTCTAGTAAATTTGTTACACCCTTTTTATAGTGGGGAAATTAATCAAATTCAATCATACTGCATTAGTGATGAAATTTACAGTAATATTGTTTATGATTTTCTACGTTTACTATTATTTATGGTTATCTATGTTAACAACTCTAACTTTGGTTTTGGTCACCAGAATTATATTTCTCTACAATCTTTCCCTAAATCAATTATTAATAGGAACTCGTGGGTATTCTCTTTCCTCCAAATCCCTATAAGATTAACCCTCAAAGTACCTTTTTCACTCTGTACCAATATCACCACACATTTGTTGACCATAGAAACAAGTAAAACAACAAAAAATATTTGCTGACTTGTAAATCTGCCCCCAAAAAGTACCTCTTAAAAGTAGAGAAATAAATAGAAAGAGAGAAAGACTAACCTACATGCAAAAGAATGCTTGAGCGAAATTTTAACAGGTTTAGACTTGATTTGCTTGTTAACAAGTGACACCTACAGTGAATTTACACGTCGTTAAGGGTTTGACAACTGCTTCGTAAGATATTTTAAATCCAATACAGAGAATGAAACAAAAATACCTCTGGTTTATCTTTCATTTTCAACCCCTTGAGGGAGATAATACATGCTTGTGATGGAGCGATGAAATCGTAGAGATCTCCAAACTGAAGCGCTACCAAAAATTTCGTCGACATTCTTAAACAATTTAATAGCGATCAACAACACTAATTCACACAACAAAGGAGCAAAAATTTGAATTGGTTCCTCTATCCGAAGAAGCCACCGTACCACCTCTGAAAGTCATCTCCAAATTAACACCTCTCCAAACCACCACCTCTGAAATAGTATCCAAAACACCCACCAAGCTCGACGACACACTTACTATAACCTAATTTCATCTTCAAAAGTTAAACAGTCCCAGACCAGAATTAAAAACTCATCCTTAGACACAGTCAACACCTCCACTTACAATATTCTCTATGTTGTCACGTGGCCGCTACATGGAGTTGTCAACTAGTTGGCATGTCATGTGGCGGTGTCAAACCATCAACATCAAAAAATAAAAAATAAAATAATGTAGACGGTGGCTAGGTGGTGATATTGTCCATATGGTTTATGATGAAGAGTTTAATAAACATTAGATTTATGATGAATTATTTGGGTACTTTTCTAAATTTTGAGATATTTGGAATCTCGAATATATTTCTATTTTAATGAAATCAAATTTAAATTTAGTAATTCACTATTCAATAATTGGATCGGTTTAATATTAAACAAATTTAATAAAATATTAAAAAAGTTAGAAATATTATTAATATTAATTATAACCTTGATAATATCAATAAAATATTAATATTATTAATAATATTAACCTGTAATATTGTTATTATTAAAAAATTAATATGGTGTAATATTATTATTAGTATTAGTAGTTTTATCTACAGATATAAGTTTATAGGTATTATCCAAGGAGATAGGTCTATAGGTAGTACCCAGAAACATAGGTATGTAGGTATTACCCACGGACATAAGTCGTGGGTAATACCTATATACCTATATTTGTGAGTAATACCCACATCCTATATCCTTGGATAACACCCACGAACCTATATCCGTAGGTAATACTTACGAACTATGTCCATGAGTAATATCTATGAACTTATATTTGTAGGTAATATCTACGGATCTATGTTTGTGGGTAACATTAGAATTTTAATCGTAATAATATTAACATAAATAATATTAATATTATTAATCATAATATAAGTAATATTAATAAAAATATTAATATTTATTCAGATATATTAATATTAATAAAAATAAACATAATATTGATATTAATATTTCTAATAATAATACTAACAGAAAAATCTTAAAAATAATAATATTTAAGGATAATAATAACAATAATAATTTTAAAAACATATTAAAATATGAATACTATTATTATAATATTAATAAAATTAATAATAATAATGTGAATAATAACAATAATATTAATAATATTAATTAAAATATAAGTAATACTAATGAAAATATAATTTTCTGAGTAATAATTTCATATGCTATGTTGAATTTATTTACAGATATATTAATATTAATATTAATAAAAATAAACATAATATTGATATTAATATTTCTAATAATAAGGATAATAATAATAATAATTTTAAAAACATATTAAAATATGAATACTATTATTAATAATATTAATAAAATTAATAATAATAATGTGAATAATAACAATAATATTAATAATATTAATTAAAATATAAGTAATACTAATGAAAATATAATTTTCTGGGTAATAATTTCATATGCTATGTTGAATTTATCTACATATATAAATCAATGAGTAATATTTTGTATGTAATATTGAATTTACCTACAAATACAGATCAGTGGGTAATAATCCGTAGGTAATGCTGAATTTACTTACGGATAGAGATCCATAGGTAATAATCCATGACTAATGTTGAATTTACCTATAGATACAGATTGGCGGGTAATAATTCGTGAGTAAATTCAGTTTTTCTTGTAGTGTCATACCCTAGCTTGGACTATAGGGCTTTAAGGAGAGGTTGCCATGTGACAACTCCTTGAACATTCTAGAGACCATGTGGCACATGCTCTCCATTTGTCTAAGTGACTTACTCCTAAATTTCTTAGATTTCTGTAGGTGGATGTCCAACATTATATATGGGCTTCAAAGCCCAACATCTTACATTACATGACCCAAATCTATTTTACTTGGTCTAAATACAATGTCTAAATTATTCTAAACAATTTATACAATTTAGAGGACTTCTCGTTGATGCTCCATGTTCTCCAAAGTGATATATTCAGAATTCACGAAAAATTGATTTTAGAAACCAAACTATTGGCCTCTAAAATGATAAAATTAATCACTAACTTAATTAAAGATTAATTTAGAATCTAATAGTATAAGTGATTAAAACCTTGATAGCTAATGTTATATACCAATTATCTTGACTTAATTGGTTACTAAATTCAATCATTTGTAGTTATTTAGCAATCAAAATCTAATTTGGTAATTATTTTAGTCACAATTATCAACAATTTTTAATAGCTAAAATTAATGTTTAAATAGCTTTTTTCTTATAATGATTGAATTCACACTTATAAGCTGAAACAAGCTCAAATGAACCTAATGTTCTAAAACTCTTCATCCATCTTGTGACTAATTGTCTTATTTATTGAGCTAAAGCATGTTTCATCACCTCACACATTGAGAAGGCTTCGTATATAACCAATGAAGGTAAGACGTTCATTGTGATAGGGATCTTGGCTCCACCGTTGCAGACCTCATCTTAAAAGCTTGTGCAATCATAGTCTTTCCTTTTGTTAATCTAAACTTTTTCTAACTACACCATTTTTAAGTATCGGATAATAGTAAGTATATCTTGTATGAAAACTTCCCCTCTCAAATGTTCAATCTTCCAAATCTTTATCTTAACTTTATAATCATACATCTTGTGTTAAAATCAAATTACATCTAATATCTACTTTTTCATATTAAAACATGTAAATAAAATTAACAAAATATCTTCTTATATGTTATCATAAAATTTTTTATTATTTACTATTACTAAAATACTTGTGACTCGTGCTTTATAAATTTTAAATTTATTTCTTACAATAAAACTGGTCTATAACGTAACAATGTAAGTTTTATGTTAATATGGGATAATTTAATAAAACAATTTTTGTTTTAAAAGAAAATTTAGAACTCTTATTTAACCAATTGATTAATTGTTAAGACATTTTTTTTTGCTTTTAAGCTCTTCCCGTTGAGAATGTGCAGCATTTTCTCCGGTTCCCGATTCCTACTAGAGTTTGGGCAGAACACAAAGTCAAAATATAATCTGAGGAGTTTCCGTGTGTGTGCAATGGACGCAGCAGCGGCAGCTAGGGTTTCCAATGGCGGTGGCGGCGTAGTGCGCTTCCCGTTATCTGCATCGAGCGCTTTGGTAATTCAGAAAGGAGATATCACCAAATGGTCCATCGATGGTTCCACCGACGCAATAGTATGTGACTTTTCCTCTCTCATATTTTCTTTCCTAAAAGAAATGCTCGTCAAATCAATGAGTTGCATGAGCTCGTCCTGCAGGTAAATCCCGCGAACGAGAGAATGCTTGGTGGTGGCGGTGCCGATGGAGGTAACTCCTTTCTCGTGGATGATGCTTTATATACAGTGAATTTATTAGCTGAAAAATGAAGGTATTTGTTTCTCTTGTTGAAGGGTGATGCACTCTGTCACACTCTCATTTTATAAATAAATTATCAATTTGGTCCTTCATTCGTTCCTTTCTATCGTGAATAGTGTTTAAAGTAATGGAATTATATAATAGTCCCTAATGTATTGAAATATTCATCAGTTTAGTCTCTAAATTCGATAGATTGTAGTAACATTGAGGGATTGGTTTGAATGATTTTTCAATATTTAGGGACTGTATAGCATGGTTTCTGATACTCGGGAGATTACACATAATCATTTTACTTTAAGGAGTGTATAGGAGAGTAGTACTTTAAGGATGGAATTGATGTTTATTCTAGATAAAATTTATTGAAAACTACAAGATTACGAGCATTAAATAGGAAGAGGATTCACACAATTTTGTGATTTTCAACAAATTTCACCCTGAGAGTGTTAGAAAGAGGGTACTAGATAGGATGTTGGAAGCATTTCTCTTGTTTTAATGGTTGTAACCCTGTTCTCAGCTATACATAGGGCCGCAGGCCCACAACTTGTTGAAGCATGCCGTGCTGTTCCTGAAGTTAGGCCTGGAGTTCGGTGCCCAACAGGGGAAGCAAGGATCACACCGTGAGTTCTGCTTTAGCAAATGTGGATGAGCTTGTCAAAATAGTTTTTCTATTGTAAAAGTTGTGTTATTATTTTTTAGAAATCGAAGCTTAGTTGCAAAAAATTAAAATCACCTTAACTAGTTCTGCTTGTCTCTCATAGACCTTGTAGTTGTTGATGTGCAGTGGTTTTATGCTGCCTGCTTCTCATGTTATTCACACTGTTGGACCAATCTACCGTGGTGATAGTAATCCTGCTGCCTCTCTTGCGAGTGCTTACAGGTGATTTTTTTAAGATGTACTTGTTAAGATATTTTTCATCCTCTTTGAATTGGAAATGTTTATGTTTCATTTTGTGTTTTTGGTTCATTGTCATTACACTTGATTGAGACATTTGTATTGTCATTGATTTCAAGGAATACTTTGAGGGTTGCGAAAGAAAACAACATTCAGTATATAGCATTCCCAGCCATATCATGTGGTGTCTATGGGTAGGTTTATGCTAACAAACATCCCTATGCCTTTCTAATTCACTCATTCTTCATTTGTTGATCATCAATATTGGTCATGTGGCAAGAGAAGACTAGTATGGAAATGTTAGAGACATCGCCTGACTGTTTGAGATGTAATTGCCTTTCATGATGGAATCCTAAGCACAGTATTTTCCATCATTCCTTTTCATTTCAAAAGTTTGATTATTGGAACAAAAAAACAATACATACTGTTAAAAATTCTAACGCAATAGCTTTCATTTTAATATATGATATCTGCTATTTGTTATGATGACTATTATAATTTGTTCCCAAACCTAATAATTTCAATCTGTTAGCTCTCAAGTCTAATGCTCTCTTTGATTTTTTATTAGACACAAGAGTTTCATTACAATTGTATAACACTGCTTTGTTTCAGATACCCATATGATGAAGCTGCTACAGTTGCAATTTCTACTATCAAAGAGTTTCCAAATGACTTTAAGGAGGTAAGATATTACTTATTTGATCTGAATTCTAATATGAATAAATATACAATTCCTAACTCTTGCCAAACTGTTACCCTCCTTGTTAGGAACCAAAAACAGAAACCCTAACACAATATGACTTTTCTGTTACAAAACAGTGTGACTTAAAGGTATAGTATTTCTTCACAACACTTACAACAATAATCAACAGGGTAAACAAAATTAATCCCAAAAGGAGCACTATCCTTTTCATTGTAGAAAAATCAGATTCACCAATGTTAGAAAAAAACTAATAAAACCCCAATTACAATTGAGGACCTATTTATTAGGTCTTCACTTCCAAACCTCATAGCTAACTACCTGGTTACAACTAATTACAATTTTGCCCCTTTTTCCTTTTGTAACAGATTTATTAAGGTCATTCCCCTTTCTTCTCAGTCCTGTTCCCATTATCAACAGTACGCATTTCTTTTAAAGCATCCTTGTACTCAAGGTTGAAATCTGGAAATTGAATAGTAAAGTTTGAATAATCTTCTCAAGTAGCTTCTTGTAGACGTTTGTTTTGCCGTTGATGAATTACCTCTTCATTCTTATTCACTGCTTGATTATCTAATACTTGAAGAGGCTAATATTGTCGATCTTCCCCTGAAACTTTGCTGGTAGTTCTGTCTGCATTGGATGTAACCCTGCAGCTTTCTTAAGTTGAGAAACATGGAAAACAGGATGTATGAGACTATTCTGGTAGTTGTAAGTTGAATGTGATTACTCCAATTTGTTGTAGAACCAAATAGGTTCCATAATATATGGCTAATAGTTTAGGATGGAGTATAGTAACCATGGTAGTGCGCCTATGAGGCATACATAATATTCAAATACCCAATTCCCATGGCTGAATTAGTGCTATCTTCTGTGTCTATTAGGATAAAGTGTCATCTGATTTTGTGTTTTCTACAAATGAAATTTTAATTACTTTAAAGCTTCATCCTGATCCATTAAATCCTTGAGCTACAACTTCCACCAAAGTTTCTTCTGGTACAAACTTAGTCGAAGGTGGAGGTCTCCCATAGACTACTCAAAAGGTGTTCAGTGAGCCGCCCCTTTAAAACTGGTATTATACCAATCTTTAGTCCAAAGGAATAAACTCATCCCAACTTTAAGGCTATTCTAATGCTTCAACCATTCTATTGAAGACTTATGTTTGCCCACCTGATTCTGGATATATGTTGTACTCATATTTAAAGAAGTTCCTTGCAGTCTGAATATCTCTTTCCAAAACAAACTTGTAAAAGTAGGATCTCTATTATTGACAATGGAGATAGGTTTCCCATCTAGTCTTATTATCTCTTCTCTCAAAAATCTTAGCAATCCCTTTCGCAAAATATAGATGTTTGATTAAAAATAAAATGCCCATATTTGCTTGTTCTGTCCACCACCACTAGAATCACCTCAAATCCTTTTGATTTTGGAAGTCCCGTAGTGAAATCCATGCCAACCTCTTCCCAATTGCATTTGGAATAGGTAAAGGTTGTGACAAGCCTGTGGGAGAAGAGGCTTGATATTTGCTCCTTTGACAAACTTGACATTTTTCTACAAATTTGGCAACCTTTCCCTTCATTCTTAGCAAGAGAAAATATTAAGCCATTCTTCAATATGTGCTGTAAATACTCGAGTGGCCTCCCAAAGGAGTTGCATGTAGTTCATGTCTAGGAATCTATACTGAATTAGAAGATAGTACCAACCTCCCCTTATAATATAACTGTTTTTGCTCTGCTTGATATTTAAGATCTGTCAATGTCACTCCTTTCATGCTCTCCGCTCTATCCAATGCCCCAATACAATCTCTATCATAAACGCATTCGGAAAGTCACACCATCCAAAAATAGAAATCCTAATACAACATTACTTTCTTGGTTATAAAACAATTTGATTGAAAGGAATAGTATTTTTTCACAACAATTACAACAATCAAAGCAACAGGTTAAACAAAATTACCCCCAAAGGAGCACTCTCCTTTTCACTTTGGAAAATTCAACAATGTTAGAAAACAAAGGTAGAAATGCCCCAATTACAACTAAGGACCTATTTATTAGGTCCTTACTTCCAAGCTGCATAACAAATGCCTGGTTACAACTACTTACAGTTTAGCCCATTTTTTCCGTATATGATAGACCTGTAAAGGTTGTTCCTCTTTCTTCTTAGTCCTGTCCCCATTCCTAAACACTTTTACCCTTCTTTTCCTCCTATAATACACATTTAGACCCTTTTCCATTAAATTTTTTGGTGTAACCCAGCCAAAAAGTATGTGAGTAATTGATCCTCAACATTGGGTCTTGCTTGAGCAACCAATTCTTGGTCATTTTTCATTCCATGCTCATTGGACCATCTACTGTGCTCTGCAACCTTGTTCTCCATTGTTTCTATATCCGGTGCATTGGACTAAACTTGTTAGGATCCCCTTTGTATTATACAAAATGTTAAAAGTCGAACAAGGAACAATAGGATAAACTAGGAAAAAGGTTATGAATTTCCTTTCTATATTACCGAAAACTCAAATTGGTTTTAACCATTTTCGATGAAGTTTATGAAAACTTGGTTGACTTCACTTTTTTGTTTAAAGAGAAATACCCATGACACTCGAGTGCAATTATCAATAAATATAACAAACCAATGAGCCCAAGATAGGTTAGGAATACTAGAGGGTGCCCACACATCACTACGTATTAATGCAAAAGGAACAACCATTCTTTCATTACTGGAGGGCAAGTTAACATGCTTGTGCCTTGCAAATTCACAAGTATCACAATGAAACATTTGTATGTCAACTTTTTGAAATAAATTAGGAAACAAAATTTCCAGGGCACTCAATGATGGATAACCTAAAGGAAGGTGGTACAACCAAAACTTTTCTTTATTGGAGAGAGTGGTTTCTGACAACAAAGACAAAGAAATTTGACTTTTAGTGCCACACATCATGTTAGCATCCTCTAGAAGCTGGAGCCCATTGTCTTCCTTAGCAAGTCCAATCATCTTCCCCATTCCTTGATCCTGAAATTGGCAGGTTGTTGAATTAAAAATCACCAAATAGTGTAAATCCTTTGTAAGATAGTGAACAATTCAAATTGGTAGATAATTTTGGCACATGTAAGACATCCTTCAGAACTAGATTCTGGTTTATCATAATATCTCCTTTTCCAACAACTGTAATGAAAGTTCCATTTGCAAGTGCAATTTTTTTGTTGCTTGGACAAGGTCTATAAGATATAAACCCAGTAGATGATTGCGTCATGTGGTATGTGGCTTCAGAATCGACTAGCTAGACACCTTTTCTTCAGGAATTTAAGGCATTGAGTGCATAGGAGTAAGAAATATTACCTGCAAATGCTAAGGAACAATTACTTTAGTGTAAAGGTCTTGTTAATGTATCCAGCAACCCTTTTAATGGCCTTCTGCTGAGCCTAGTTGTGCCATATGGACTATAGTATATCCTCACCTTGATTTCCTTTAGGTGTCCAATTCCTGTTTGGATTTGGAGGCTTCCCATGAAGTTCCAACACTTTTATTGAGTGTGTCTCGACTTCTTTTGATAGGTACACCAAAGGGAGTATTTCTTATCTCCTTTGGCTATATCTATTCCTCCTACTTCATTTCCAGATAAAGTGATCTGCCTGTCAAATTCTGGTTGGTAAAATTGTGTGTCCTCCTTCTTTAGAGAATTTTGATATATATAGAATAAATACAGATTGATGTGTTTCCTAAACAATAGCTAATTTAAATAATTACATAATGACATAATTTCCCTAATTAAAGGAAATAATTACATAATTACATAATTTCAGTTGTACAATCCCATAGGATTTGCAGGCAGATATTCTCTGAGAATATTTGTAGTAAATGGCCAGATATTATGCTAATATTATGCCAGAATATTTTTAGCAATTATTTCCATTGACATCCCCCCTCAAATTGATGCTGGTAAATCGGCAAGCATCAATTTGCTAACCAAGAAATTATGGCGCTGACGTGGCAAGGATTTGGTGAAGATGTCAGCGATTTGAACG
>Ga0209489_103054_pt1 | contig 33152 bp, 14 predicted proteins | sample SiratrowhiteBW_FD_187527 | JGI IMG/M metagenome (GOLD analysis project Ga0209489, IMG submission 187527) | Root nodule microbial communities of legume samples collected from California, USA - Siratro white BW (SPAdes) (version 2) | ecosystem: Host-associated > Plants > Roots > Nodule | place...
ATATAAGTGGTTAACTGAGTATGACATCTGAATAAATAAGTACATGTCTAAGTGGTTTACCATGTTCATATAAGTGGTTTGTCATGTTTATATAAGTGGTTAACTGAGTATGACATCTGAATAAATACGTACATGTCTAAGTGGTTTACCATGTTCATATAAGTGGTTAGTTATGTTTATATAAGCAGTTAACTAAGGATGACATCTGAAGAAATACATCTAAGTGGTTTACCATGTTTAAATAAGTGGTTTGTTATGGAAAACCCAATAGGAAATATGGTTAGCTCTGTTGGTCTAAGTGGTTAGCTCAGTAATAGTTTAGCATACATGGGTTGCAATTTTACATTTGACGAAATTACCCTTTTGTACACAACAAAAACAAACACATTCTCTCTCTTTTGTTAGTAGGACCCATGTGACACGTTGGAGTGTCAAATGGGAGTTACATGAACAGTGGTATCAAAGTATCATTTTCCATAAGTATGGGAAATAAGGCAACGGGAAAATGGTAGTGATGATTGCAACATCTTGTTGTCCAAAGCTTTAGTCAACCTTGATGCTATGTGGGCCCAAAATGGAAAAGTAGACGTTAATAGAGTTATAGAAAAAATTGGGGCAAAGGCCACCTAAGGCACCTTAGGGAACTAGAAGGAATGGTGGAACCCTTAGACTGTGAAGCGCATAGCAAGAATTCAGAGGAGGTACCCAAATCGTTCAAACAAAATGAGAATGAGGTATCACGGAAGAATGGTTTTGGGTCCTCGCTAACTTCGCCTACCAAATGGAGCGCGATGGTGATGCAAAACAGAAGGAGATAGTGGATGAGGGGGTTGTAGCCAACAGAGTCAGCAGAGGAAGAGAAAAACGCTTGTAACCACTCAAGCCTAATCTAATGACCATGAGGAACCATATGTGGAGAGGGGAATCGAGCAAGGCTAAGAACTATAAACATGTTCATGGCGGGGTAAATATCAATACCCCTAACAGGTCAGCATCTCCGTCTACTTCCATGTATAATTCTATAACTGATATAAATATATTCAACTACAATAGAAGGATTAGGGAGAATGAGAATGGTATAAAAGAATTAAATGCAAAAGAAATAGGTGTAGTATGTCAGGTGAGTGAAGAGTGTATTATAGGGAAGTTTTTCAAGATTGAAAAGATAAATAGTCAGGTATTGAGGTTGTCTGAGGGAGGGGAGTTTGTGTAAAATGAATCTTATTAGCACAAATATTAAAGGGTTGGGGTGATGGTAAACGAAGGTACTTACATGATCTAGTAGTTAAGGAAAAATCAAAAATCCTGTGTATCGTTCTAACATAGAGGAAGGAAAAGGTTTTATTCTGGTGGAGGGGATATAGGGAGGGAGGCGTACAGATAACTATAGTGAATGTCTATGGGTCTTGCTCTAATAATGAGAAACGAGTTTTGTGGAACGAATATATAATAGGAAAGTAAATCATAGTTGTGTTGTGTGGTATATCGTAAGAGATTTTAACTCAGTAAAAAAAGGAGACGAAAGAAAGGGCACGGGGAGTGGTGTAGTAAACAGTAAGGAAATAGCGGGGTTCAACAACTTTATTTAAAGGAATGAACTATGCTACATCCCAATGATGGGAAGAAAATTCACATGGTTTGGACTAATGGAAAGCTATGAGTCCCTTGGATAGAGCATTGGTTACGAATGAATGGTCGGTACACTGGCTTGGAACTAGGCAGTATAATCTGGGAGGTCTTCGATCATTGCATGTTGCTAGTTAAAAACAAAGTCTTGGATTGGGGACCAAAACTGTTTAAGTTTTTTTTTTTTATGTATGGCAGCAGGAGGAAGGAGTAAAGGAGGTTATTAAGAAGAGTTGGACTACCATTATACAGACGGTGAATAGTTTAGAGGACTTGAAAGTGAATCTTAAGAGGTTAAAAAGTGACTTGAAGCAATTGAGCAAAGGGAAAGTAGACAAAGATAAACTGAGGAAACATGCAATATTAGCATAGATCGATTTGTTGCATAATAGAGTGAACAGGAAATTCAAAGGAAAATATGAGGATGAAGAGAATAGAGCTGTTTAGTGAACTCAAAACTATAAATGAGAAGGAATTAGCAGTAATAAAGCAAAAGGTGAGAGTGGACTGGCTAGAGAAGGGTGATACTAATTCCATGTATTTTCATTCTAGATTAAGATGGAAAAGGATAACAAACAAATTAATAGGCCTAGAAGTTGGGGGTACATAGTTAGATGACCCACGGACAGTAAAGGGGCACGTAAAGAATTATATAGAAAATAGATTTGCTGCTGGGAATGGTGAGGAACTAAATTTAGACGGGATACAGTTTCAGAAGATCACAATATGATAATGACCAGTTGTGTAAGAGGTTTACGAAACAAGATATTGTAAAATTAGTAGCGAAATGCGATAGCTCAAAGAGCCCGGACCGGATAGGTTTAATTTTAACTTTATAAAGTCAAATTGGGCAATCATTGGGGCTGATTTCATTAAAGCAATTACTTGTTTTTGTGATTTGGGATTCATACCTCGAGGGTGCAACACTTCATCCATATAATTAATTCTTAAAAAGGAGAACCCTTCTCTGTTGAACGAATTTAGACCAATATCTTTAGTGGGATGTATGTATAAAGTGATGTCCAAGGTTTTTGGCTAATAGGTTAAGGTCAGTCCTACTAGGAGTAATAGACGCACATCAATCAGCATTTTTCGGGAGTATGGAATTATTAAATACCGTATTGTTTGCTAATGAAGTAGTAGATTACATGTTAAAGGACAAGAAGAGTGGTTTATTTGTTAAAGTGGATTTTGAGAAAGCATACAATTTTGTTGATTGGAAGTATCTTCTGTATATGATGGGTAGGGTAGGCTTTAGGAGAAAGTGGATTTGGACTCAGCATCGATATCAATCTTAGGCAATGGCAGCCCTATGTAGGAATTTAGACCAAGGAGAGGGTTGAGGCATGGAGACCCATCAGTATCATTCTTATTTAGCTGCAAAAGGGCTTACGAGCCTTGTACAGGAAGCTATCGGTAAGAATTTGTATGAAGGTATATTAGTTGGGGAGACGGGGACACAGGTTGAACTGCTACAATTTGCAGATGACACCCTATTCACATGCAAACCCTCGATCCAAAATGTTTGTACTATCAAGGCTATCCTGAGATGTTTTGAGTTGACGTCTGATTTAAGAGTGAACTTCCATAAGAGCCAAGTAGGGGCAGGAGGGGTCAGAGATTAAGACTTAAAAGTTTGGGTGAGGTGCTTTAACTATAAAAGGATGAGCTTACCGTTTAAATGTTTAGGGATGCCAATAGGTGGAAATCCTGGGAAAGAGGTTTTTTGGAGGCCGATTGTGGTGAAGATCAAAGTAAGACTCTCAAAATGGAAAGCGAAAACACTATCTTTGGCAGGAAGGATTTGTTTAATCAAGTTGGGTATCAATGCACTACCATTATTCTATTTATCATTCTGTGTATGTAAGAGCACTCAAAAGAGCCAAACTAGATTTTTGTGGGGGTGGGGTCAGGAGGGTAGAAAAATTGCATGGGTTAGATGGGAGAAGTTATGTAGACCGAAGCAGGAAGGTGGGTTAGGAATTAGAGACTTAGGTAAGTTTAGTGTTGCACTATTGGGGAAGTGGAAGTAGAGGTTAGGCATGAAAGAGTGAGGTATATGGAAGAAAGAGTCGGAGTCAAGGTATGGTTCATGGAGAAAAATGGATGATGACTCTTTGAGTTTGAAGAAATCTACTTGGTGGAAGGACTTATACAAAGTGTGCAGAGAGGGTCAAGGTACAAACTTAAATTGGTTTGATTGCAATATACAATGAAAGTTAGGAGATGGGAAGAGAGTGAAATTTTGGGAGGATTGCTGGATTGATGGGCAACCGCTCAAAGTGAGGTTCCCACGTCTCTACTGAATGTCATTGTGTAAAGATAGTGTAGTGGATGAGGTAGGGAGTTTGGAATATGAGAGTGGTATAGAACGCTTCAAATGGAATCTCGAATGGAGAAGAGAAAGGTTTGAGTGGGAAAAAGATCTACTTGTACAGTTGGATAATCGCTTATTAGAAGTCCAGTGATTAAGGGGAATCCAAGATAGGTGGAAGTCGATAAATGAGGTCTCCAAAGAGTATTTGGTTAAGTCTAGATATAAGTTACTGAATAAAGAAGACTAAGAGCCTAAAGGAGGTGTTTTTGAACTATTATGGAGTATTAAGGAATCACCATCAGCATTATTGTGCTTGTGGAGAGCAATTATGGATTGACTGCCTAAAAACTGAACTTAGTATGAAGGGGAGTGGACATAGGGTGTACTGGATGTCCTTTGTGCTTGGAGGGTTAGGAAATGGCTACACAACTTTTTAATATCAGTAAAGTGGCACAAAGAATGTGGGAAGAGTGTGACAAATGGATAGGCATTACAATTTTTAGACATGAAAGATTGGACGTTAATTTGCAAAGTTTTAATTTAGCTTGGCTAAATACAAAACAGAACCGAGCATGGAAAGGGGTGTGGATTGCTATTGTATATGAATTATGGAACCAGGGGAACAAGATTGTGTTTAGGAATGGGATAGTGGATAGTAGTGAAGTTAGCACAATGGAAGAGTTGGATATGGTTAAAACATAAACACCAAAAAGTATTCTTGGATATTCACAATGGTGCTTATGTTCATTTATATATTTAAAGTCATTGGGTTAAGAATCACAGCTAAGGTAGTGGTCGACTGAGAATAAGAACGGAGGTATTCGAGTTACAACGAGTAGTGTGCGTATCAAATTGGACATTAGGGCGTGTGCTAGGACATGTTAATTGTGTTCAGGGGTGGAGAATGTTGGCCTTACATTTTTGTTTTTTTTTTTTTTTTGTATGTATGGAAATATTCGAGAAGAGCAGACGGAATGAAATGTAGAAAATCGAAAGGGAGAAGATACCAAAAACGAGCAAGGTTGAGGCTAAGGCCTTCCAATAGTGGTGCATTAGTCCTGTAGAGAGGGGATACGTATTCAAGGGCGGAGGTGGCCTAGCCTCGAGATCTCGGCCTTATGGAGATCGGCCTTTGAAGCACAACTTTCTAGAGATCGAATTCGTGTGTTCGGCTATGTAACTCAGCCATCTGGAGACCGACCACAGAGCTCGGCCTACAGAGATCGGCTTTGGGAGCTCAGCTAAGGAGCTCGGCCTTATGGTGATAGGCATGGGAGTTTGGCTATGGAGATCGGTCTCGGGTGTTCAATTATGGAGTTCAACTATCTAGAGTTTGGTTTTGGAGTTTAACCTTCTGGAAATCGGCCATAGGGACCACGGATACATAGATCGGACTTCTTGAGAACTCAACTTTTTAGAGATCTTACTCGAGTGTTCGACTATGTAGCTTGGCCATTTGGAGATTGACCACAAAGCTCGACCGTCTGTAGATCGGGCTTAAGAACTCGGCCATAGAGCTCGGCAGTCTAGAGATAGGCCTTGGGAGTTCGGCTACAGACCACGACGTCATGGACCTAGAGGTCGGCCATGGGGAACTCGGCCACAAAGCTCGGCCTTATGGAGATCGGCCTTGGGAGCTCATATTCTAGAGATCGAATTCATGTGTTCGGCTACATAGCTAGTCCATTTGGAGATCGACCTGGAGCTCAGCCATGGTGATAGGCCTTGGGAGTTCGACCATGTTGATCATGCTGTGGTGAAATTTATTCTCCTTTTGTTAGTTTATTTTCTTGAATATTGTGTGAAAGGATATTTTCTTGTTAGTATTCTTGTGAAGTTATAGTTGCTTATATCATTGGACGCATAGTTTAGAGAGTAGGGTCTGTAGAATGTCTATCTATAATAAGGTTGGAGCACCCCTAAAGTGCTCTCATTAATTTTATTATTCACCGTAAAAAAAAACATAGTGTCGGTTACAAAGGGGATGCAATTAAAGTCTATCAAGTTGTTAACGAAATTTGCAATGATGGCAAGTACACCAGTCTTAATGTAACAAGTAATAACATTAGCGTTCTTTCCAAAAGATTTGTGTAATATAGAATAATAGCTACAATTATAATTAAGTTCAGATTTAGGAATAATTTCATAAATCAATGATAGGTGCAGGAATTAAACATAATTTAAAAGAATAATTTATACTTTTATGAATACTTGAATGCAGAAAATGATTAACAATAATATGATCAACTTGTCAGGGCTAAGTCTCGCCAATCTTCAATATTGTTTAATAAAAAAAAATTCTTTCTTTCCTATCATTAATCATTGTCAACCCACAAAATTACTCACCCTCAATTCCTTAGCAGATGAGCCTAAGATTATCTATTAACTGACAATTTCTTTATCAATCATATAAATGAATATTGTCTTCTCACAAGGGCTTTAAGACAACAATTAGATCACGCTATATTCCTAGACACGAGCTTTTATTCAGTAATTTAATTTTGATCTAGAATTAAGAGATATTTTTCAATACTCTCAAGAATCCATAATCTAATTATGAACCAACACAACATGCACTATGTATAGAATTAAAATACTGATATAATGAAAGGAAAGACATAAATATTAAAACAAAAACGATTACATCAGACTTCATAAAGGTTTAACTAACCCTGACAATAGAGAATTTAGTTCTTAATAAACACGAGGATACCAAACCTTACAATAGAATAGTGGAACAAACAAATCCATACAAAATCCTAAGACTACTTTTCAAGAGTGAATTTCAAGCTCCAATAGTCTAAGATGCTCAACCACAGTATGAGCAACTATTAATAAATCTTGGAAATTCGACACTTGCGCCCAACCTAAGTCAACTACGTCGGGCATCACTCGATTTTGGCACTATTTTAATTTTGGGCCCAACCTGAGCTGGGCGCATGTGATATGCCTTGGGTGCATTTCTTTGGACTTATTCTTGGGTCTTGTTGTGCCCAATTCAGGTTTCCTACATCGACCATGACTTCTTTTACTTCAATCTTTGTCTTATCACTTTTTCAAGTCTTTCATCCTCCATCTTCTAATCCAATACTTTTTCTAAGGGATATATATCCATAAGTAATTTGGCTATGAATTTTTTCATAGATAATATTAATAATTAATTTTATTATTCATATATCAATAATATTGTTAATATTATTATTTATATATTGAATATTATTGCTATTATTATTATTAATAATATTATTATTAGTATTAACATTATTATTGTTATTAATATTATTATTGTTAATATTACAATTTGTGTTTGATAATTATTGTTAACATTATAATATTTTCACCGGTTTATAATCTCCTAATTTAATTCAACATGGTTTCATAATTAGTGATAAGATAATTAAACATTACAAAAATTTAATAATAACAAAATATTTATAATTGTATTTTAATACTGAAGTTGACGTTAATTGTTCAAAACCATAAAAAATTGTATCTAATAACTTCAAATTTGAAGACATTATTACAAGACAACTATTAAAAATAGTTCATAATCTATTACGAATGAGCTAGTACAAGACTATATAAAGAAAATAACAACAATAAATTTAATGATGGAGCACCACTATCAACATCCTGTATTTGAAATAAGTAAAATAAACTGTAAGTTATTCATGTTGATAAAATAAATGAAGACAAGATTATTAGAATAAAAATTGAAAAATAGTAAGTTATACATCTGGTCTAGAATTGGGTGCCATGAATTTCTTCCAAAATGTCAAAATATAGAAGCAAAGTAGGCAAGCAATGTCTTCATCTAATCCTTCAAAGTTGCAAGCTCAATTTCCATTTTGACCACCTTGTCCTCAACATCTGGTGGAGTGCACTAGAGGAATCATAATTCATACCACTTAACCTTGTTGTGGATTTCTTAAAAATAAGGCTAGCACAAGCTCCATATGATAGCCCACTAACTCAACCTGAGTGCTCCTTACCAAATATGATACCAACTAAATTATTTAAAGATATATCTGATGTAGTTTCTGGAGTTTGCAACATTAGCTTGTTATATTTTTCTTAGAAAAAACAACACATACAACATATATTATTGTCAACAACTCATTTTGTCGAGATGAAATAAAAAAAAATATTTACTGATTTGTACCTTTGTTTTTAATTGTATTTTCATTTTGAGAAGCAATGTTTGAGTTTGACTTAGATGGCTCAGATTTATATGTTTACATTTTTCTTTGTTAAGTTTATCTTACTAATTACACTTTGGGCCAAGCCCAAGCCTATTATTCTTTTATAGATTCCTTGTTCAGTTGTTTTTATATACACCTTCTCATTTTGGTTACCCGAAAAAAAGATTTTGATTTGAATAAAAAAAGAGAAGCTTTAGAAAAATTGAAAATTTTGGGGAGGGAGATACAAAACGCAAAAAGAGAATAATGCAAGGCTTCAAGGGTGTTGGGTTGGTTCTAGATATTACACATGTTCACTCTCGTTGCAGGATCATACACTTCATTCATACATCACCATCACAATTAGAGATTCTCACATCAGAGAAAAAAGAAAGAAAGCATTGCAGAAACGCATTAATAGGAAAGTATATGCTGATTTCACATCATCAAGAAGCAGAAAAAGAATTCAGAGACATTCAGAATGGGGGACCGATTTTGGAAGCAAGTAGAAATCTACATTTTCTCGGAGAAGCTTCAAAGAGGGTCACGACTTCATCAAGAATAACAGAAAGGAGGAAGTAAAAGGAGTGGCAGAAACAACCAGATTACAGAGAAGAAAAATACAGTCCATTTACAAGAAATTACAAAAATCGAAAGAACCAAGAGAAGGAAAGTGCTTCTGGACATCGCATCCTCAATTGGTATGTTAATGATTGTTTTGTTTCTCTGTAATGCAATTGTGTGTTTGCCTTGATGTATTGTTCGGTGAATTTGTGTTTGAATCTGTGATATGATAACTGTGCAATTGTAATTGAGATTGAGTAACAGAGAGCTTGAATTATACCTTGGAGAATGCTGTTTCTGGCACACCTTCGTTCCTAACAAAACCCAGATCCTTGAAATATCAATTTCCAGTTCAAACCCAAACAAATTACCAATACTCAATCCAAAATCTCAGCCTAATCTTCAAACAGAGAGTCACTTCAAATTCAAATCTCAAACGCCATCAACAAACCTTTAGTTTTTTCGATCATGTACCAACAAAAGCAAAACCAATCAAGAAAACCTCTAAAATCAAGAACCCGTGAATCTTCAATATCAATTCGTCATAAACTTTGAAACCCAATCAGGAACCAGAAAAATTCCCAATTCTTCCTCCAATCCAAAATCCAGAATTAAGAAGAAATAATAACTGAAAATGGTTACCCTCCATTGTGAGCTTCGCCATAAACCTCCGCTCGCGAGGTAATTGGTTTCATCACAATACCTATTTTACTTTTATGAAGAATAATCAAGTAAAAACTTAGTTTAACTCCAAGGTACTAATTTTACCTACGGACTGGACGTGGACTGGACGTTCCAAAAAACTTGAACGTTAAATATAGAAAAAATTAGTATCTAACTAAAATTCACGTATAAATCTAAATTTCGAATGTAATTTCAAATTTATATACGGAACATGATCCGTAAATAAATATCTATATTTAAAACGCATTTTTCTTGGAGCGTAATTTCTATGAGTATATTTTTTTCACCCAAATATAACACTTCAATTTCTTTTTCTTTTCCATTTACACACTATTGTCATTATTTATTTTCATATTTAGAATTTAATTTTTTGGAAAGTTGAATTTTGAAACATGAATTAATGTAGACAAGTCGAAAATTTTTTTTTTACAATCAAATTCTTAGTTCTGTTATATTTTTACTTCTACTTTTTTATTTAAAAAATAAAGGGGAAAATTATAACGATAATAAACTAAAAACTGTTATTTTAGAAAATAATTAAAAAATAAATATTTTGAATAAAAAGTGTGAAAATATATGTTCTTTTAAACATTAAAGCGTGAAAAGGGTAATTATATTTAGTGATAATACTTTAGTAGAAAAATATATTAAAGAGTAATGCTTTAGAAAAGTAAAGTTAACACCAAAAGTTTAATTAAAACTATTATAATGCAAAAAAACAGTAATATAGAAAAGTATTATTTTAAGAGGTAATTAGTTGGAAAAATAAAATATTAGAGAATTAATAGTAGTAGGTGTTTGTTTGTAAATAAAATATATAAAAAATGTAAAAGTGTAACAGTAAATTTGTTTCTCTCCTTACCGTGCCCTTCTAACATTTTCAAGATCTTTTTCCCTTTTTTTTAGATTTTCTCCTTTCATACATTATCTCTTTTAAAATCTAATCACATCGTAGAATAGTTAAGGAATCCAACAAGTTTATATTTGCTCTAAATATAACTTATTCTCTATTTTTTCTTAGTTTTTTATTATCAATCTTAAGGATAATTGAAAAAAGTATTTTTCTCAATTTAATTAAAATTATATTGAAATTTGATTTTATTACGATAACTTGTTTTAGATCCTTAGAGATTGAGTTAGTGCCAGTAACTAATTTGGAAGAATTATTTTAGAGAATCATCATATCATCACGTTAGGGAAGCTAGTAACTTGTTTTTATACTAATTAATTACTTTCAAATAGAACTAGTTGAAAGTCTTGAATATGTGATTATCAGTGCTCAAGTCTTTTTTGCAGGTCTGACTGGTCCTTGAGCATTGAATAAGTTTGATCGTTTATATTGATTTGGAGTGATAAATTGACCTGATTTAAGCAATGATGTTAGAAAGTAACATGCAAGAACTTTTGATTAAATTGATATGATGTGTGATGATTGAATTACATGTTTATATGTAACCAAACCGGGTTATTGGGGATAACTAATTTTGAAAATATAGAAATAACTGATTTTGATGAATTTAGTAGGTATATATTGTTCTGGTGGTAAAGAAGTTTTTGTATAATATTTGATGAAATATTTAATTTTATATAATGTGAACTTGTTGGAATAGTAAATTTTAATGATGAGGTACTTAAGTATTATTTTGATGATGAAAAGATGCTTGTATAATATGATTTGTGGATTGAACGGGTATTGATGTGAATGATGGAATGATGAAATTGATGTCATATAATGTATGAGTTGTGCTTGTTTGTGTACATTAACTATAGCGCGCCTATGTTTAACAAAGATAATCTAGTTTCACTGATGATCTAAGTCACATAGACTAAGATATCAGGTGGTGAGAAGTTGACGAGGGAATTCATACACACCAGGACCGCTGGTAGACACTCAATATTGGATGTTTGAACTTACTCTAATCCTTTCTCTTAGATTCATTGGCAATCTAAGTCATGGATATTGGATTAGTCATTTCTCTTAGATTCCCTGGTAATCTAAATCTTGGGGTATTGGATTAGTCTTTTCTCTTAAATTTGCCAATCTAAGTCTTGGGTATTGGATTAGATGTTAGTCTCTGGTAGGAGCATAATTAATGTGTCTCTTCCGGAAGACGATAGATCCATGTGTGCCCTATATGCGTGATATGGTCCTCCATGTGTGACTGATATGTATGATGTGGTCTATGTGTGCCCGTTAGATGTGATGTAGTCTATTTATATATGATGTTTGATATGAATACTTGAAATGAAATGTTAGTATTGAAACTTTATATTTTAGTCATTTAAGAAATTCTTATGAATAACTAATATGATTTGCTCTTTTTGGATGTATTGAGTATGTTATAAAATTTTCTTTTTACTAACATACCCTTGTTTTTCATATTGTTTTGTAAACTGTGATGATTGTACTAGGTACATAAACATATACAAATGCAGGTGCTGAAATATGTAAAAGATTGTAAACTTTATTTTGGAATTTGTTTCCCTTTATTTAATTTACTGTATACTAGACAATATATATTTTTGGGATATTATTTAAAATAAATATAAATAATCTGTTAAAATATTATAATTTGAAATATAGTACATTTATAGCAAATCATCATTAAAAGACACGTAACATAAGCTATCGAAATCAATTCCTAACATACAAAAATATAAATAAAAATCAAATTAGAAACTTATAATTAATTAAATTTCCTTTTTAATCAAATATAGTCATACAAAATTTAAAAACTAGTCCCAACAATTCAAATTTATTTTAATACCAATGTATAATAATTATATTAGCCACGTATAGATTCATCGATAATCCTTATACATTAATATATACTTATATGAATATTTTTAGACTTAAATATTACACTTCAGTTTTTTTTTTCTTTTCCCTTTTCACTATATTACGTTTATCACGCATACTTCATATTTAGATTTTAATCTTTGATATTTCATATTTTGAATTTAATTTTTGGAAAGTCAAATTTTGAACATGAATTGATGTAGACGAGTAGAAAAAATAGGCTGGATTTAATTTCGTCACAATCAAATTCTCAGTTCAGTTATATTTTTCTTTAATCTTTTGATTTAAAAAAAATAAAGGGAAAAAAATTAGAAAGACAATAAAGTAAAAAAATATTAGTTTAGAAAATAATTAAAAAATAAATATTTTTAATAAAAGCGTAATTTATATTATTCCTACTCGATATTTTATTTCCTAAAAATATTAAGTCTAGAATGTCATCCCACAACAATTATCAACACATCAAAATCAGGTTTTTTTTTTTCACTTTGGTGTATTTTTTTCATATTAATGTCCAAAATAGGCAAAAAAAAATTTATTTACTAAAATAGACAAATCCTGCCAACTAGATAAACATGATTTCAAATTAAATAAAAGTAAGATGATGACGATTTCAATTAATGACATTAATTAAAATTATTTTTCTCTCTGCAATTATTTTTTATTATTTGATACTATGTTTGATACATTTAACAATTAACAAAAGGAATAATAATAATAATAATAATAATAATAATAATAATAATAATAATAATAATAATTACATAATAATAATTAACAAAACTATAACATGAATATTAAGGTGTATAAATTTATTTTAAATTAAAACAGAATAACATAATGATAATAACAATAAGAACAATTTTAATTAAATTTATATGAATTTAATTTAAATAATAATAATAATAATAATAATATTTTAATTAAATTCATAAAAATTTAATTTAAAATATAATAATAATTATTGAATTCATCTATTGTCACTGAATAGTTAATATTATATTATCACATATTATTTTCTTTATTTATAAAAGTTATTATATTATTATCATAACAATCATTATTAATGTTATTGATTTAATTAAATTTGTCAGAATATTATTACTATTATTATTATTTAAAAAATAATCATTATATTATTATTATAATTATTATCCCTAAATATTATTATTATTATTATTATTATTATTTTAATTTAATTTGTATGAATTTAATTATTATTATTTTTTCAATAATTATTATTATCATTTAAACTAAATTTGTGTGAATTTAATTAAAATTATTCTTATTATTATTTAAATTAAATTCATATGAATAATCCTCCTTATTATTATTATTATCATTATGTTATTTTGTTTTAATTTAAAATAAATTTGTATCTCTTAATTTTCTTATTACAGTTTTGTTAATTATTATTATGTTATTATTATTATTATTAATTTTTTTGTTATTATGTAATTATTATTATTATTAATTTTTTGTTAATTATTAAAGTTTATGTAATTATTATTGTTATTATTATTAATTTTTTTTGTTACTGTTAAAGCGTCTTTAATTAAAATCGCTAACATGTCACTTTTGTTTGACCAGTTTGAAATTATGCCTATTTAGCTGGTAGAATTTGTTCATTTTGATAAATAAATTTTTTTTCTCATTTTGGACATTAATATGAAAAAATACACCAAAGTGAGAAAAAAACCCTCAAAAAGTCACATGTTACTATTCATACATGTTGTAATACAATGAAAAGATTATCAATATCAAGAAAAAATGCATTAAAAACTCATAACAACAATACTTAGTCTTGGGCAACATCACTCAACTCCCAAAAGCACCCTCTCAACAGTTGAGTCGAGCTCAACTGCATAGTTTAAAACATTTTGTAGTCACTCAATTCACCATCTAATTCATTTTACTCTCCTCATAATCATATACAATTTCGAATCATTATTTATATTATATGTCCTTGATGAAGTATTGCACCATCTAATCAACAATAACAATTGAGGACCAAAGCCTTAAACGATTCAAGACGCAACCAAAACAACATGCAGATACTACTGTCGGATTTGTCTAAGACACCAATTTTAAGGTTATTGAACAAAGAAAGCGCAAGTTCCAAACATAAGTTTAGAAAACATTTTCCTTGAATTGGGTTTTCCACCTAATTATATCTTTTTAATTTGCCAAAAATTGATTATGGATAGCGAAACCCTTACACGTGTGAATGTGGGATGAAGGAATGTTAATAACATGAACCATTTAAGTACAAATTTAGGGATTTATATTTACAAATTCATATAATAAAAATTTAATAAAAAGAATTTCATAATCATAATCAAAATTAAACTTGACTCTAATACCAATTAAAAAATATAAAAAATTTAATTTTCAGATTATTCTTATTATAGCATATAAATACATCAATAATATTATGAAAAATTAGAACCTAAAATACAAAAGTTTGGAGTTATTATTATGTGATATATATGTGTTTGTATTGTATGCAGTTTGACATGGTTTGAACCTAGAAGTTTGTGGAGAATAATATATTATATATTATAAACAATATATTATTATTATTATTTTATATATATATATATATATATATATATATATATATATATATTAGTTATTGTTTATTTTATAGGTTTTACAAGAGTACATTACTTTTTAACTAACTTCCTTGTCAAATATTGATAATTTTGTTACGATTAATTTTTTTTTTCAAAGTAACCACAATTATTATGAATATATTTAATCTAAACCTTATTTTAAATTATTATTTTATACTGAAAAAAGTTCAAAATTCATTTTAAAATTTACATTTTTAAGTTAATTTTTTTTTCTAAATATATCATTCATTTAACACCTTTTCAATCAGAATTTTAGAACTTGACTCTTTGCCTTCTGGATTAAGTTTTAGTCTGTTAAACAAATCTTATAATGACAATAATTATAGTTATCACTAAAATATTACGTCCCTTAATACATATTTTTTAATATATTTTAATATTTGAATAGGTTAATAATGATTTAATATTTTATTTCTTTTAGCACTTTATTTCAGATGATAAGTCTAGACTATTAATACCAAATTAATATGAATTCAAATTTAAATTTGTTTTGAAATTAATATAATCAATCTTTTCAATTTTTTATGTTTTAAAATTTGAAAATATTGAAACTCATATATTTTTTTCTAAAAGTGATTGCATATTTAAAATTTTCAAAAATATTGTAGCAAAGAAAATTAATTTATTTGATGTATATGTAAAATGTGTGAAACTATTTGATGAAACAATACTTTTTATTTTGATGAGGATTTAATTTTATTATAAATAAGAATGATCCATATTAAGAGGAAGATATAAAAAAATATTAAATCTTTTGATTTTACTTAATTTTATTTCAATTAATTGTTGACAAAGTGATAATTTTAATAATATTTAACTTAAGTCTAATATGACTTTACTTAAACTAAATTTGGATTTCAATTTAGATTCAATAAATGTTTTATACGTTAAAAAATATTCTTTAAAAAAGTTATTTTTATTTTTACTTTAAATAAACTTTTTTAGTTTAAATAATAATCTATGGATTGACTGTAATAATAATTTTGACATTTTAATCGTATAAACTTTTTCTTATATAAATTTTTTGGTTATAAGATTTTTTTTGGTTTGGATCATTGTGGGTTGGCCAGTCTAAATATGTATAATAATTACAATAAAATTTTATATTAAATAATTATTTTTTATGATATATATAGGATAATTTTCAAAATTGATGATAATAAAAAATTAATCTAAAATGTATCATACCTAGTTAATGTTTTATTTTGTTGTATTATTATTAGTCTATATAATATATTATTTTCTTTTAAGTTCTCAATTTGAGAAGCTTGTTATACAAGCTAGATTAAAAATTTGCAATAAAAGTTAGTACAATAAAAGTTAAGGTTAGAGAAGTTTCTCCTTCCATTTTATAAATAGATGTATAGGAAAATGTAAAATTCAGCTTGAATGTGTTTATGAAATGTTACAATATTTTATTTCTACCTTCGTTGTTTAAGCTTTTTTATTAACTCTTTTAAAATTAAACCAAGACACTTTGGTAGTTGAGCCAACCTTTACCAATTCCTTATTTTTTTTAGTTCATCACCTCTAAAGTAAATTTTTAATCACATATATCATTTATCTCATCTGTACTTTGACCTGAACATAATATATTAATTAGATTAATTTGAAATGGTGATTTGACTTAAGTTTAACCTAATTTGTTAATACAAAATTTGGATTTGAATTGAATAAATATTTTTTATATTATAAAAATTTACTTTTAAAAATTTGTTTTTATTTTTATTTTTAAATAAGTTTTTATTGACATTTTAATATTATAAACTTTTTCTTAGGCTGACGTTTTGGTTATGTAAATTTTTTTTAATGTGGATCAAGAACGGTACCAAATTACGATGTTTAAATATGCATAATAATTACTAAAACTAGATATAATAATATATTTATATTAAAATAATTATTTTATATACAAATTTCTTTATTATATTTTTATAATATTAAATAGATAATAAATAACATAAGATAATTTTCAAAATTGATAATAATAAAAGTTTAATCTAAAAATATGACATACATATTTAGTGTTGGACATTGTTATGTCCATATAATATATTCTCATTTTAAAAGTTATTTTTTGTATATATATAAAGATATAATATAACATAAGTTAGTGTTTTTATAACATATAAATAATGATTTGAAATAGTATTTTCAAAATTATCAGAATTTACTTTTTCAAGATATTTTGAAAGAAAATGTTAAAATTTATTTCAAAATTCACAAGTTTCAACCACAAAGAAAATCTTTTTCGTTTTATAGATATAATTTATTTTCCTATTTAATGCAGGTTATCAATTACATATATTCTGGTTTGAAAGATTGATGTTGATAAAAGAAATATATTTGAAAATATTACATACAATTTAAATGAAAAAAGGAACTTGTATGGAATTATTATTTTTTTCTCCCACAGAAATCTGTCAAATTTAAAAATTTTATAAAATCATCTTTTAAAAATTTAAAAACATCAGTTTAAAAGTTATATAAATTCATATGTAACTAGATGTTATCTTAAAAAAATAGTAATTAATGAATAATTTTTATTTTTAATTGTTTCAAATAAACATCACTGAAACAATACTACACCATGAATACAAAGCCTACCGGACTTATTCATGTATTGGATCTCCAGCTTAATTTGGACTCTTCTGGGTACTACAATAGTTAATCTCTGAAATTCTAAAGAAAGAGAAAATACAAGTGCAGAATTCATTTTTTAAAATGGGGGAGTAAGAACTGGTTTCTCAAACCCAAGAAGAGGAATTAGGGTTTGAAATCCAATTAGAGCAATAAGTTTTTGAAATCGAAAAGGAATAATTGGTTTGTAAAATCCAGGAGGAGGAGGAAGCTACTAAACACACTCAGTTTTTGCAACAATCCTGATCTAACTAGAGGATGAGGTGGAGTTTTTGCAACAATCCTGATCTAACTGGAGGATGAGGTGGAGGAGAAGAAGAAGGAGCAATGATACCCTTCTTCTTATTTCCCCAAACAATGGTAGGTTTACCATTTACCATTTCAATATCAGAATGAAACCGAGAAGATTAGCTTGCAAAAGCCAAATGAAGCAACAATAATCAACAAGACGAAGGAAGTAAAAATGAAGTAGGGAAGAATAACATGTAGATGCCTAGTAAAGCAGCAGTGACAAATGTAACTGAAAAGATGAAATTGGATGATCGAATCCATAATTAAGGAGTTTGATTCACTACAAATTTGAGTCCAAAAAGTGAGAGAAGAAAGAGGTTGACGACCTATTGTAAGAGAATTCTCCATATTGAAATGGTAAATGGTAAACCTACCATTGTTTGGGGAAATAAGAAGAAGGGTATCATTGCTCCTCCTTCTTCTCCTCTTCCTCATCCTTCAGTTAGGTCAGGGTTGTTGCAAAAACTGAGTTGTCGAGGAACCTGCTCCTCCTGGATTTGGAAAATCAATTCCTCTTTTTCGATTTCAAAAATCTATTGCTCCTATTGATTTCAAATCTCAATTCCTCTTCTTGGGTTTGAGAAACCAGTTCCTGCTATTCTCAGAATTGAAAAAATGAATTCTGCACCTGCATTTCTTCTTCCTTTAGGATTTTAGAGATTAACTGTTGCAGCACCCGGAGGTGTCCAAATTAAGTTGGAGATCCAATAGATGAATAAGTCTAGGTAAGCTTTGTATTCATGGTCTAGTGTTGTTTCGGTTATGTTTATCAGGAATGACTAAAAATAAAGTAGTGCCATGAAGGATCAATTTATAGAGTCCTTTTATCCATGGTTAGGTGTTGTGTTCATCTCAAACCAGTAAAAATAAGGTATCATTAAAAATGAAGTTATGTCATGAAGTATTAAATGGTAATTTTTCATTTACATACAAATCTATAAACTTATACAAGAACTTTCAATTTAACTATTAGATTAACTAATTTCATGTGCTATATAAAGTTATTAAGGGTGAAAATGCAAAATTTTAGCAATTGTTATCAATTAATAATATCATTCATATAATGATAATAATAGTAGTATATATCTTCCAAGTGTTAATTAAATAATCGCCTAGAATATATTATTGGTCATTTATTTTTATGTAAAATTTGTTTTGGTCCTCTTTTTAAGAAAAATATTTTTTTCATTTATATGTTTGTAATTAATATAGTGGGGGATAGGAGTGAAGTGATATCTAATTATATATCTTATTTGTCAATGTGAATGAAATAAAATGATATTATTTAAAAAAGGTATTTGAATATTATATGCATGAAATTTAAGTTTTATTTTACTTACATCAGTAAGAAATCTTTTGCTCAAATGATGATATGTAAAAACAGAGTTTAGTGTTCCTTTTAGTGAAGTATTTTAGGAATGTTTCAACTCTTATAAAACAAATTGGTTCTGTTAGAGTGTATAGTAACATTCCATGCAATATGTTCCACTTCTAAAACATATATTAATAAATTTTCTTTGTTATGATTTTATTTTGGTAATGTTGGTTCATGTATGTATTGATCTCATGTTCCAAATGAGGAGGACAACATTTTATCTTCTTTGAATTGATTGTATTGCAGATTCTGAATGTTGTGTCTTTGAGTATGCATTGATTCCTTGTTGAGCACATTCCGATTTGGAAGGATAACATTTTATCTTCTTTGAATTGATTATATTGCAAATCCTGAATGTTATGTCTTTAAGTATTTATCCACTGATGTTTTGTGTTTACTGTTTCTAGTTATTGCTTTGATGTCCTGTTGTTTACTTGACTCCTACTTCAATATAATGTCAGTTAAACCAAAAATCGACATTGTCAAAAACACGGTGGCATTTTTGTAAATAAATGAATATTATGACGTCAGTTGGAGTAAAACCGACGTTGTGATGTGAAAATCACATCGGTTAAACACCAAAATCGACGTTGTGAGGGCAGTAAAAAATAAAAATTCAAAATTTTAAAATTTTAAATTGGTAGGTGAGCCACCACGTCGGTTATGGGCTTCTAACCGACATGGTGTGTACCAACATGACGTCGTTTTTATGAGTCCAACCGACATCATGGTCAGTCAGATAATTTGATAAAAAATTAGGTAAAATTAGGGTTTAGCACAACATCGGTTTCGGGCTTGTAACCGATGTTGTGGTGCATCAAAAATTAAAATTGGGGTTTCAAGTCATGCACCACGTCGGTTGGAAGCTCAGAACCGACGTGGTGCTGCTGTTTTAATCCAGCCACGCGTTTTCACTTTCACTTTTCTTCTCCCTCCAAAGTGTGTGTTCTCTTGCACTGTTCCGACGTCTTCTTGACTGTTGTTTCAACTTCCATTGCTTCTCCATTCAAGTCCATTGCACTCGTTCTCCTTCATATTCGTTGAGGGCAAAGTTTGAACGGTTTCATTTTCGTTTCAAGCTCCGTTCGAGGTGCTTTTTGTTTGAAGCTTTGAGTTGTTTCTTTCTCCTCCATTTTTGTTTGCGTTCACTGATATTGTTATTTTATTGACTATTTGTTTGTGTTTTGTGGTTTTGGTAGTGTTAGTTTGTCTGCATTTGTTTTCGTTGATTTCTTGGTTTGGTGATTGTTCGGTGATCTCCTAGCTTTCAAAAGGTTTGTTCTTTTACTCTTCCCATCTATGAACACTGAATACCGCCATCTCTTTTTTCACTTTTATTTCGTAAATAAGAAAAAAATTGAATGCAACGACTTCTCTGTTCTGTTGAACTTGTGGGTAGAGCAACCAAAGTGGGGATTATTACTGTTAGATCAAATTTATAATAATGCATTGGGATAAAGCCACTGTGTTGTGAGAGGAATCTTTCTTTCATTCAAAGAGAAATGGTTAGTAAGGAAGCAGTGAAATGTTAATAGGCTTTTTGACTAGGAGGTGTTTGTGAAAATGCCCTATTGCTTATGAAAACGTCTTAGGCTGAGTTCAAGAAGGGGGGTGAATTGAACTTTGAAAGATTTTAACCAATTTAGACCTTTGAAAATAGTTTTCGCAATCTGAAAAACTTTAATGAATCTTGGTATTAAAGATATAGGGTACAGTAAAGAAATAAATTGATTCAAGGCACGAATGAATCAATTTGTAATACTGACAGATATAAGCACACAACAGATTCTCAATCACACTGAATTGCAATTTCACAGCAGCACATTAATCAGGTCAGGTTCACATTGTTTTAATTTCAGTATACACTCAGAACAGAACCACACAAAAATCAAACTTGAATAAGAGCAGAGAAGAACAGTATTACAAAATACTAATTTAAACTCCTAACACAGCACTACACAGATTTGAATCAATATTAGTAAATCTGATAAAGTTTCCTACCACCAGTAATTGATGCAAAATTGAAAATTATTCAGAATGCAGATTCAATTGTTTAGTTTCACCAAGAACACACCACAATGATATCAATTCTGCAGTCTTACAGTAATTCAGCCAAAGTCAATTTTCAATGTCAACACAGGATCAAATACACAAAAGTATCAAGAATCACACTGCAACAATAAACTCTTAAGTATACAACAACTCAGATTCTTAAAATTGCAGAACAACTTTCAGATCAGATTTGTTTAGAATTAAAACTGATGTGATATTGCTGATTATTCAATTTTCCAGCAATGCAATCAATTTCCAATTAATGCTGTATGTAATTCAATGTTTGAAAAGAACCAATCTGTTAATCAAGATTTCAAGAACAACTACAGTAGAATAATCAGAATCAACACACAATTCAAGTTACAATGCACACATCAATATTCAGCAGAGGACTTAAACCAGTTTTATCAAGATTACCGAAAATTAATTCAATCTTTCAATTTAATTCAGTGTGCAGTGCAAGAACAAATCAAGATTATAAGAAAAGGGTTCAAGAAGAAGAGACACAATCAATTTTATACTGGTTCACCACACAGGGCTACATCCAGTCTTCTCTGCACAACTTACAGAGAAAGTTCCACTAATTCAATTAATTGTTCACATACAATTAATCAACCAATTTCTACTCCCCATAGAAATCAGTACCCTGCTAAATTGATCTACTGCTCCCCGCAGTCTCCAATCAATTTCAGCAGAAACACCAGGCTAATTCCTATAGCCCAAACCAGTCAATTTCTACTCCCCGTAGAAATCAGAACCCTGCTAAATTGATCCACTGCTCCCCGCAACTTCCAATCAATTTCAGCAGAAAACACAGGCTTACTTCTAAAGCCCAAACCAGTACAACCGTTCAATGAATTTCACAAAATTACAATGAAAACACCTCAAATCTTGATTCAAACAGGAACAAGAAGGGTTTAGAAAAACTCCCTGATTGGCGCAGAAAGAAAGGCCTGTACACAGTCTTGAAGAAACCCCATAGCACACTTTAGTCAGAATTGATTCTTCAAGTAAAAGCCCTCTTTTGAAACTGATTATTATGAAAACAGTAGAATCTCTCACAGTATTTCTCACAGAATGTATTTCAAAACGATTGTGATTTTCAGAAATGTATCTTTCTTCTTTCTTTTCTCTGTTCTCTTTCTTTTTCTTGTATTTCCTATTTTTCGCACTTTGAAAAAACCACTGTTTTATAGAAGAAGAGCTCAAACCAGATTTTTAGAAAAACAGTTAATTCAGTTAAGCTCAGACACGAATAAATTGATTCGGCTTAAACTGAAATCAGTTTGTAATAGTTAAGTACTTTGCTTTCCAAAACTGTTAATTCAGTTATGCTCAGACACGAATAAATTGATTCGGCTTAACTTGAAATCAGTTCATAATAGTTCAGTACCTTATTTTCCAAAACTGTTTTTAACTGAAGTTAAAACCTTTTTATAGTTTGACTTAAATCATTTAACCCATGTGCTAATGAATTTCTCCTTAGATGTGCATAGGTTCTCTTTCACGGCCAATCATACTCACTCACACTAAGACACATCCTAGAACTCATTTCCACTTGCTTGCTTTGGCTTGCTGGTCATGTCTTGCATGGCTTCATCAAATCCTTTAGTATTTGTGAGAATACTAACAACTTATTTTTTTTACATTATTTCACTTTATTTTCTTCCCTTTGGATCTTCTTCATTTATATCGCTCTGTTTACTTTTTACATGTTTATAATCGGTTTTATCTCTTTTTTTTGTCTTACACCTCTTTTCCAGTATCTAAAATTTGATATATATAAATTTTTTATTTGTTAGGTTATGAACGCTAGCATCTTCCTCTTCAAATCCCCGATGGCTTTTTTATTTCAAAAATTTCAAGAGGTAACTCTTTTTTTATGAAATATTACTACTTTTTGCTTGACCATGCCAAATTGAGTAAATTACTGTTGCTGTTATTTTTATATAAATATTGAGGAATGACAAACACTTCAAATTAGGTGTTAATCTTACTACACTTATGAAAGACATATGGTCTTGAATTCTAAAGAGTGACCAAAACTCTTTCAGAGCAAGAGCAAAATATGTTATTATGTTATTGGTTAACTATGATATCTTATTCTATCTGTTGAGCATCCTATTACTATAATTTTATTCTTAATTTGTTTCAGGCTGTGAGAACCCACACAAAAAAATTCTCTATTTCCTAGGGATCCTACACAACTACAATTTGAAGCAGACATTAATTGCTTGTTTCTTTATACAAGGTTGGCCTTTTTCTATTGTCTTAGTTTATTGATTAATTTTAATTGTGAAGATTCATTCATTGCTTTATATAATGGTAATAGACGTTTTTTTCTCTATGTTTTGTATTATGTACGAGCTAATATATTTAACTTAGAATTCCCTCTCTCTTTATTGTGGTTTGCTCAAAGATCGTTAGTCTATTACTATTCATTGGATAAAAATGGGTTTACTTAGAAAAAATGGCTTGACATAGGAAGTGCCCACAATATATTTGTAATCTACTTAGAAAGAATGGTTTGACAAAAAAAATACTGAGTTTATGTCCCCACTTTTGTTAATAATTGAAGGTGGCTAAAGCCAGACAAAGAGATTTGTCAAAGTTCAGTTTGTTAGTAGATTGGGTTAAAAATGGTTCTAATGAAATTGGAAGTGAATAAAGATGTCTTTTGGGACTATCTTTCCAAATTATAGGTGAAATGCACTTGCTCACTGCTTTGAGTTTGAAAGCCAAAGTCTCTAAAGTGGAGCTGTCAAATCTAGATGCACAGCCAATTTGGGACAACTTAAGCTCGGGTCTTTCTCATTGCTTTATATTAGTTTATTGCATGCACCACGTCGGTTGTGGAGACCAACCGACATTGTGGTGCCTATCCATTATTTAATTTTCAGCGAAGCATTACGTCGGTTTTTTGGTTTCAACCGACGTTGTGTTGTGTGTCATTAACGTCGGTGTCTCGTTTAAACCGACACAGTAGTGGATTACATGACGTCGGTTGTTTAACTGATGTTATGTTTAACGTCGCCTTGGTCAACGTCGGTTTGAAACCCGACGATAAAAGCCTCTCAAAACCGACAATAAAGACTGATTTTCTATTAGTGAGAAAAAATAAAAATTTGTTAGATTCGCTTAATAAACATTGTCAGAGTCTTCTATATTAGTTTTTGATGTACTTGTTCTTTATTACATGTGTGTTATATATGACCTGCAACCTTATATATAACACACATGTAACAAAGAAAAAATACACAATAACTAATATAAAAGACTCTAACAATGTTAATTATATGAATCTAACAAAATTTTATTTTTTTTCTTTCATAAATCATTCAAGTTCTTCCTAGAATAACAGAAACATTCTCATTTTCCTATTTGAGCTTGGGAAAGAGTTAGGTAACAACAAGACATTAAAGCAATAACTAGCAATCACAAACAGAAAATATCAAATGACAAATACTCAAAGACACAACATTCACAATCTACAATACAATCAATTAAAAGAAGATAAAATGTTACTCTCCACACTCAGCAAGGAATTAATGCCTACTCAAATACATAACATTCAGAATCTGCAATATAATTAATTCAAAAAAAAAAAAATGCTAGTCCTCTCCCATGGAAACATTGTTCATTGTGAATCAGTCTTGGAAATTAGGATTAATAGACAAATTTGGGAGACCTGGAAAAGAATGTTGAAACTAAGTGGAGCAACCATATTTTTGTAATGAGAAACAATTTTGTTAGAAATAAATAAGAACATCTAATGGTAACATACAAGTTTATGTGTAATGATAACACAAAATCAGAAAATGATTAGCATGAAAGGTTCAAGGACTAATTTAAATTTTAGTAACACCTAGTAACATTGTAAAAAAAAATATTAATTATTTTATCAACTAAAAAGAATACCATAATATTTACCAATTAACAATGACATGAAGCAAGGGACATATCCTGCACCATCAGTGCACATACAAGTGTTTAACACTGTCTATTTAAGTGTTTAACTCAGCACAACTTTTTGATCAACCAACACAAACAACAAATTTATTCCTCCCTCACCTCCATAAGTAATATCATTACATGTCTTGCACAATGAGAATGACCAAAACTCTGCCTTAGGTCACCATAATATTCACCAAATAACAAGGACATAAAGCAAGGGATAGAGATCCTTCTCCATCAGCACCGCTGCACATACAAGTGTGTAACACTGTGTTGTTAAGTGTTTAGTCACCACAACTTTCTGACCAACCAACAAAGACAACAAATATATGCTTCCATCACCTCCATAGGTAATATTCTTACATGTTTTGCACCATGGGAATGACCAAAATTCTGTCTTAGGTCACCATAATATTCACCAGTTAACAATAACATGAAGCAAGGGACATAGGTCCCGCGCCATCAGCAACACTGCATATATAAGTGTTTAACACTGTCTATTTAAGTGTTTAACTCAACAAAACTTTTTATCCAACCAACACATACAACAAATTTGTTCATCCCTCACCTCCATAAGTAATATCCTTACATGTTTTACACCATCTACCAAATTACACATGTCATACCTCTAAAACTTAAAATTTAATTTGTATTTAAGAGCGAAAATTCATTTATGTGAAGTTTCATTTATTGGATGTTCTCCACCAAGCTCTTTACCACAACTCTGCCTTACTTGAACAGGAACCAAATCACACATGTTTTGGGTCAACAACCTCATTGCAAATTTATCTGTTTAACCATATGTATTTAAGTGATTAACTGTTTAACCATATGTTCTGAAATTTATCTGTTTAACCATATGTATCTATGTGTTGAACCTTGTGTATTTAACGACTTGACTGCATAACACTTTATGAACACTTAAGACACTGGATATAGAAAAATTCACCAACAAACCAAATGTGTCCTTCCTTTACCTATGTAAATAATATCGTTAAATGTTTTAAAAGTGTTTTATTATATGATCATAATCTTATTTTAAAATAAATATTAGAATATTCTATAATTATTTTCATATAAACAATTTATTATAATTTTCTTTTTTTTATTTTGATAGAATTTCACAATATAATTATAACATTATAAAATTAATAAAAAGGTTTATATTTATTTTATATTTATATAATTTTAATATAATTTTTAGAAATAATTTTCGTAATTATTTTAATTATAATAATTAAAACTTTAATTCTTTTATTATCATAGACAAATTATGGACATGTATTTTCCAGTCATTGAAAAGAATAGGGTTTATGTCACTCACTTTTATTCAATTAGACAGTGATTATTGCTATCATTTTTAATATTTAATAATAATAATAATTATATTTATTATTATTATTATTATTTTTATTATTATTATTATTATTATTATAATTGTCAAGTGATGAAAGATTGAAACTTACCCACAAGCAATCAAACTAAAACAAATAAATAAAATATGCATAAATAAATAAACTAAATATTTAAAGTGTAATTAAAACTCAAGTTAATTGTAACAAGAATAAGTTCAACATACTCAAGTTAAGAATTTAACACATTGTATTCTTGTCTTCTTAGTTTGATTATTTACGGAATAAAACATGATTATAGAAAAAAGGCAACAATAAAAAAAGAAAATTGTTTGAATTATAGAAATAACAAATTTAAGTGTGCTAAATAGTTTTTCCTAAGAAAAATTCAAACAAATACGGATGAAAAAAAGCGTGAACAATCACCTCCCAAATGCCCCTCCAGAAAAGGATGAAAATTTTCAAATATTTTAACATTGAACAAAATATCTATATTGCCCCTTGTCCACATAAGCACACAATCCACCTCAGGGGATGGTAAAAGCTTGGAAGCCACGTATGGTTGTCAAAAAACATTTTCCTAAATAAAAATAATAATATGAAAATACAACATACAAATTTAGATGAAAAAAATAACTTCTATCCAATTTTCGATTTCTTCAATAGAACTGTTTCAAATTTAAAACTTTTATAAAATCTTCTTTTAAAAATACGGTGCAGGAGTTTAAAATTTATTTAAATTCATATGCAAGATGTTATCATTTTACTATAATAAACATAAGTAACTACTCAAATCTATATAAAAATTAAACATATATTGAAAAGATTAGAGATAAGTATATGTAGATATGTTGGGTTTTTGATACCATTTGTTAGACGAATCCGATGGGGTATAACTGGGGAGATCTCATATAATGAGAACTGAGCTAAACCACATAAGGGAATGACATCACCTTCAACCCAAAACCTAGGTTTAAGGGTCTTCTTTCTTATATATTGCTCAACTTTCTCATTTCTACCCAATGTGGGACTTAGACTCACACTTGGATTCCTAACTATCTCTCCCTCAAGTGAGAGTCCCTCTTCTACACTCCCCATCGAGCACTATGTACTCGCAATAACCGGGGAGATCTCATAAGAATGAAAACTGAGCCCAACATACAAGGGAATGACATCACTTTCAATCCAAAACCTTGAGGTAGTAGGTTTATAGGTCTTCTTTCTTATATATTGCTTAACTTTCTTATTTTTACTCAATGTGGGACTTAGACTCACACTTGAATACCACCTAACAATACAAGGGAATGACATCACTTTCAATCCAAAACCTTGAGGTAGTAGGTTTATAGGTCTTCTTTCTTATATATTGCTTAACTTTCTTATTTTTACTCAATGTGGGACTTAGACTCACACTTGAATACCACCTAACAATACAAGGGAATGACATCACTTTCAATCCAAAACCTTGAGGTAGTAGGTTTATAGGTCTTCTTTCTTATATATTGCTTAACTTTCTTATTTTTACTCAATGTGGGACTTAGACTCACACTTGAATACCACCTAACAATCTCCTGTTCAAGTGAAAGTCCCTCTTCTACACTCCCCATCGAGCGAGCACTCATAGCCGGTACCTTATGAGCCGGCCACCGTCACATCGGCACGAACCTTCGACTCTGATACCACTTGTTGGAAAAATCCGAAGGGGCATAACTGGGGAGATCTCATATAATGAGAATTGAGCCAAACCACATAAGGGAATGCCACCACCTTCAACCCAAAACCTTAAGGCAATAGGTTTATGGGTCTTCTTTCTTATATATCGCTTAACTTTTTCATTTTTACTCAATGTGGGACTTAGACTCACACTTGAATACCTAACAATCTCTCCCTCAAGTAAGAGCCCCTGTTCTGCACTCCCCATCGAGCACTATGTACTCGCAGCCGGTACCTTATGAGCCGGTCATCGTCACGTCGGCACGAACCTTCAGCTCTGATACCAATTGTTGGGAGAATCCGAGGGGACATAACCAGAAAGATCTCACAAGAATGAGAACTGAACCCATCATACAAGAGGGAGAGAGCATAGACGAAAAAAGGAGAAGTAAGGGTTTGTGGTGGCAAGTTAAGCTTTCTTGAGGGTATGGTTCTTCATCATTGATTGTAGTTCATGATGGAATGTATTATACCCGTGTACATGATAAACTTCATGTGTTGATTCGCACTTCATGGTCACTCTTCTAATCTTATTTGTTATATATCTTTAGTTACCTTCATTTGGTTTTGACTCTGTTCACACCAAACAAGTTGTGTGATTTCATTTCTTTAAAATAATACAATGTAAAAGGCTCTCAAAATGTCCTCATGTTTCTATGAAGAGAAACCCATTCATTCATGTTTCTCTTCCTTCTTCATTTTGTCCCTCACCTCACTCACTGAACACACATTCATCGGCACCTTCACCCTTCATGGAGCCACGCTGACCACCCCTCAACCTCTACTGTCAAGCCCTCTCACCAACTGCCAAAAAACCTACACTTACCGTACCACCTGCACCGCCACAAACAAAACAAATAAAAGCTTTGCCACCAAACCATGTCACCACGTTCACCTACACCTGTTGCCATGCCACCACCTCCATAACACCTCCACTGCCCCTCCATGATATTTTGCACGACTCGCCACCAAATCCCCACAACAAGCTATCATATACCTCACTTCACTCGCGTAAAAAAATCACATTCAGCTCACCTTTGCAGCACCATACTTTCAAAAAAATAGCGTAGCCAACCCATCCAGAGTGAGAAAGAAAGAGTATCTAAGTGCAGAATGCATTGTTGCACCGCTGCAAAATCTCGTGTCCCCATAAAACCACCATGAAACCACCTTTCCCACCTCCAAACTGCACCCCCAAAACGCCTCCACCAAGCCTCTAAAGTGCCTCCACGACAAGCTCCACCATGCGCCTCCAAACTGCACCTCTAAAACACCTCCATCATGTGCCCCAAAACGCCTCCACCAAGCCTCCAAAGTGCCTCCACGACAAGCTCCACCATGCACCTCCAATCTGCATCTCTAAAACACCTCCATCATGCGCCCCAAAACGCCTCCAAACTGCACCTCCAAACAGCCCCACCATGCCTCCCACACAACCCCAAACAACACCCAAAACCGCCACCAAAACCACTGCCACGCACCTCCACCATGTGCCCCACCGTGCCTCCCATGCACCTCTACAAAACTGCCATAAAACCACCGTTGCCACCTCACGTCATCACCCTCCTCGCAGTGGCGTTCCTTGTCTACGCACTCCGCCACCATCACCTCTCTTCCCTTCTCGCCGTCTTGCCGCCACTGTGTGCTTTTGTTTTCTTAAACCTAATTGGATTATGATAGTTCTTAAGATGTACAGTACTAGAATGTTTAATTTGGACTCAAGCTCATTTTTTGTTTATAATAGAAAGAATATGATAATTGGCGGTGCGGAACGTAAGAGTACAGAATAGAAAAGAGGGAAAGAGAGAGAGAGTTGGGTCTGGTCCAATGGGTGATGGTTCATGGTTCATAGGGAAAAGAAACATATAGTTTTTTTAAACATAATTAATAAAAATAGAGGATGATATTGATGCTGGTACTGGTGCAAAATTGGATAAGAGGATGGTAAATAATGATGGCATAACGTAATGTCCTTTATACAAAGGCGAGAGAGAGTAAATTAAAAATAATGTGAATGATGAAAAAAGATTGAAAATGGAGTGTTACGTGGCTTTGCGCGAGAGGTTGACTCATTTTATTTGTTTGACACCAATTTAGATATAAGAAATGAATGAATATAACAAAGAAAAGCAAGTGAATGTGGGACCGTATAATATGTTTAGTAACTTTTTTTAGTTTGGCTTTCATTACTTAATAAGAAAAAGGTAAATGACGTGAATCATCTTTTAAGATTAAATTTTTTTCCAAAAACATCAAATTTCTAAAACACATAAAAAAATAACACAACAAACAATTTCAAAGAATTACTTAATCCTGATTTTTCATCTAGGATGGAAATATGTAGAAGTAAGGTCAAATTCTCCCAAAATAAAAAATATATTTTATTTGTTTGTATTTGCACTTTTGTTTCGTTTTACGGAAAAAATATACATTTTCAAAAATATACTCATTTTACTTGTTTAATTAAAAGTATTGTTTAGGACAGGCGTTGTGGGGGTGTTAGTACCTTCTTCACACGTAACCGACTCTCGGACCTAGATCTAGTTTTTGCAAACTAGCCTTATCCTCATTTTTTGGTTTTTTCATAGTTTTTCATAAAAACTATGGTGGCGACTCCATTCTCTTTTTCAAAATTATTTTATTTCACTTTCAGGTCGTCATCCTCCCATCACGATCTCGGTTGCGACAAACATACAGCTCAACAGGTTTGATTTGTTTTTTTTTAGCATCCGATTTTTATTTTATACCCCTCACGTTTTTAGTTATAGTTTTTTAAAATAATAATAATAATAATAATAATATTATTATTATTATTATTATTATTATTATTATTATTATTATTATTATTGCGTTAATGCATTTGGCCCAATAATTGTATTAAATGTTTTTGCATTGATTTTACAAATACACCACCGTTATCTTTTGGTTTTTATGCAATAATTAATTAATTTTTTTATATTATAACTTCTAAATAATTTTTTATAATTGCCTGGTATTTAATTTTATTATTCCAAATGTTTCTTTTAGATCATTCGATGTTTAATACAAAACTTTGAAAATAGCCTTTGTAGGGTACTATGTTTTAAATAATTTTATATATCAAATAGTCGCACACGTCATGCGATATTTAATATAAAATTTAAAAATAACCTTTGGGGGTTATTATGTTCTAAATTTTGGAAATAGCCTTTATGGGGTATTATTTTCTAAAGAACTTTAAATATCAAATGGTCGCACGTGTCATGCGATATTTAATATAAAATTTTAAAAATAACCTTTATGGGTTATTATGTTCTAAATAATTAGAAATCAAATGGTCACAAGCATAATGTGATATTTAATATAAAATTTTGAAAATAACCTTTGTGGGATATTATGTTCTAAATAATTTTAGATATTAAATGACTGCACGCGACATGCGATATATAATACGAAATTTTGAAAATAATCTTTGGGTTATCATATTCTAAATAATTTTAGATACTATCTGGTAATTGTTATCTAGTATTTAATTTTATTATTTCAAATGTTTTTTTTAGATATCAAATGATCTTACACACGCGACATGCGGCATTTAATACAAAATATGAAAATAAATATCAATTTTTTAAAATGTTAAATTTTCAAAATTAAAAATTAAAAGTTTTCAAAAAAAAAAAATAAAAGATATTTGTTATACTCTAAAATCCAAAATATGAAAATTTCTAAAATTGAAAAGAATCAACTCAACAAACAAGTTTTATCAAGAACTGATTTTCCATTGTAGGAGCAATGTCTATCTTATCTGACCAAAAAATAAAAAAATCTTTAATTTTTTTTCACTTGCATTTTTGTTTTTTTTTTTTAAGAAAAACAGACATTTTAAAAAGTTACATTGATTTCACTCAGTTATGATCTTACTATAGATATTGTTGGCTAATTAACGTCTTTTCTACATGGAATAAAAAGATAAAAACCAAACATTTATTTTTTTATAACTTTATATAATAAATTATGTTAGCAACTTCTTTCTTATTTTTCTAAAAAATATTTTTTTATAGTCTCATAATGGATGACCTTGGTTGTGAAACAACCACTTCTAGCTTGTTAAAAAATAAAAACCAAGAAATAAGATGTACACTAGATCTTCAATTTTTAGTCTTTTCGTTCACTGCTGAAGTTGCTTTAATTTTAAATAAAATAATATAAATGCTCGCTACCGAAAGTTGTTATGTTCCTCTAAATTTTATGTATAGACGGCGAACGAACACTTCTAGCTTGATTTTAATTCCAGTTAACAAATAAAAACAGAGAAACAAATGCACTATATCTTCAATTTTTAGTTTTTTCGTTCACTGCTGAAGTTGCTTTAATTTTTTAATAAAATAATAAAAAGATAAAAACCAAACATTTTCAAAAAAACATCCAGTCCCGTTTTGTTTAATTTTGTTTATAAGTGTTGAACATTTTTCAAAAACGGAAACCGTGGGAAAAGATAAAATCAAGTGCAGATTTTTATTTTACTTCACTGCTGTGCAATTACATATCAATGCAGCCTTTTTGTTTTTATTTTAAATCAATAAAATAATATAAGCAATGTAAATCTGAACTAAACACAGTAAAAGATAAGAACAAAATGGCTTTTTCCGAAAAACATGGAATCTTGCATGCGTCAATTTATTTTTTTAACTTATAAATGTTACGAGTTTAATTCGGTGATATGCTATGCCATGTAGATTTTAATGTTTTTGTTGTTAAATCTGGTACAAAATATTTATCAAAAGCGGAACAAGTGCAGATTTTGATCTAGCGATGTAGTGGGAAATGTGGAAAAGATGTTATCATGTCTGTTGTGTTTCAAATCAACTAAACGGAAGATAACAGCTAAATGAAATTTATGCCAAATAGATTTTGCGAAAAACATGGACCTAAACGGAAATACTTCAATCTTTTTTTTTTTTTTTTCTAATTTCTTTTTCAATAAAAAC
>Ga0209489_103055_pt1 | contig 33128 bp, 23 predicted proteins | sample SiratrowhiteBW_FD_187527 | JGI IMG/M metagenome (GOLD analysis project Ga0209489, IMG submission 187527) | Root nodule microbial communities of legume samples collected from California, USA - Siratro white BW (SPAdes) (version 2) | ecosystem: Host-associated > Plants > Roots > Nodule | place...
CAAACAGACTGTAAGTATTTTACGATAAATTACATTTTTTATGCATTAAATTATGACACACAATTTGTCTAATGAATAAATGCATGACATTTTACATATTTTTTTCCTTTAAAACAGGTGAAAGAAGTTTATATTCTTAAACATTTCATACTAAAACTCTAATATTATAAACATTTATTTTATATATATATATATATATATATATATAATTAATGTTCATTTTATAAGAAAATCTCACGAAGACCTATAATAATTTAAGATTACTTCACTCCACCAATTTTTCAAAGCAAATTATACGTCTATTTTGTTAAGACCATTAGTTTTTGTACATAATGTTTTTTACTCTAGCTGTGATAAAAACAATTTAACCTAAGCTTGATAAGTAGTGTTGTATCAAAATGTTGTTTGAAAAAGATATATGTAATTAATGTTGTATGAAAACATTTAATACATCTTTAAACTTGAATGTGGACATATACAACATGGAGAAGAAGAGCTTGTTTGACGTTCACAATAACTAGCCAAGGATTTGCAAAGGTCTTTCAGAAATCTCCGTACATAAAAGATGCCTTCAAAGAAGAGAGGTTACAACATAACATACAATCCTACCAAGTTACGAAACTCTGTATAGAGACAATATCTTAAGCTTACAACCCTAGCTCTCTCATAAAACAATGTTTGTGTTCATTAGCTATGTAGAAGAATGAACTTCATTTGTATTCATCTTACAATGTTACCTCTCTTTTAATCATATGTGATTTTTTTTTTTTTTTTTTTTATGAAAACTAACCTCGTGTAGGATTGTTACGATAATTTCCAAATGAATAATGGAGAATAAAACAGAAAATGGAGAAGGGATCAGAGAATAAACCCTAATTTGTCTTGATTGATGCCACAATCAAGAGAAATTGATGAGTAGAAGAATATATGCTACTTTGAATTAGAAACTCAAATATAAGGATTAAAAGTTCTAATGACTAACTTAATGATGTGAAGGTTAGGATCTTGATCAACTCAAGAGGTGTTGAAGAAGGGAAACTCTATGGAAATACGAAAATTGGCCCAAGCAATAAATAAACCAAGAAGAAACTCATGTAGTTTTTTATTAGTATTCAAAGAAAAAAAAAAACAAGTAAAGAAATGAAAGTAAAAATGGATTGAGACAAGAAAAGGGAAAAAAACACGCTACCTTTAATCCGAGAACTAAAGGATAAGTGCAAGAAGATTCACCACTTAAGAAAGGTTCTCAAGATAAGAACCAAAATAAGAGAAGAGAAAACTAAAAACTCACAAAGAAGACTTTCATTCAATTCCAAGATGTCTTATGTTTACAAAAACTAAAAACTCCTTTAGAGCTTGGAAGTTGCATGAAAAGAAGACAAGAAAAAGATTTGAAAAGAAGAGTTGCTTAAGCGAGAAAAGTTCGACTAGACAAAAATAGTCCAGGAATATATATAAGTTGCAGAGGAGAATTCGTCCGGGCGACGTTGGAGCAAGGCAACTAAAGGGATCTCGCCCGGGCGAGGATGGTTTCGCCCAGGCGAGATCAGTCCAGAGAGTACATCAAATTTTCGCCTAAGCGAGGTATTTTCGCACGAGCGAAAAGTCACTTAACCTAAACCCGAAAACGTGTTTAAAAGAAGATTTTAGGGTTTTGGAAAGGGGATTTGAATTTGGAGGAATGTAAGAGCCGTCAAGAACAATAATTATTGAGGTTTCTTTGTCTTCTTTGCAATCTTTCTTCCTTGGAGTGTAATAGCTACCATGAGTAGCTAAATTCTTCATCTTTGGGATTGAATGTAATCTTTTGAACTCATTTGTATTTTGGTGATTTTAAATATAATATTGAGTTTCTACTCCATTGATATTTTCATCTTACACTTAATGTTAGATTTTATTTGATAAATTGATCTTGATTTTTGAATTTAACTGGGAAGTACTTTTGAGCTTCTGAATTAGATGAAAATACTCAATATATTGTAATACTAGGGATATGTTTCAGTGTATTGATTGTTATAACATCAGTTCTTAATGTTGGGTAATTTATTAAATAGTTGAGGATCAGTGTTTAGAAAATTACCCCATGAGAGGAATCGGTGTGAATGATTATTATATGTGCATCAATAGTGAGTAGTTACTAATATTATATTATATTATCAAATCCAAAATATGAATGAGAGAGACAAATGAAGTTCAATCTCAGAGTCCTTCTAGATCTTGAAAACTCTCTTTTTAATTGCTATTTATTCTTTGATTGTCTTTATTGTTTAGTAATTTAAATTGTTCTCAATTCATCTTGAAACCTTTAACTGCTTAGTGAATTGTGAATTTGAGATTTGATAGCAAAACTGTTCTCTGTGGGATCGACATCCTTATTTTATAAATCTATATTACTTTTGACTCGGTACATTTGCCGAAAAAGGTCAACATAGTACACAAACCTCTCCAAATTATACATGTCTCAACCTCTCCCCTGATATCAAATACTAATCAAGATTGTAATAAAACACTCTCAAATGATGGAACAAGGAAAACTAAGATTGTAATAAAACACTCTCAAATGATGAAACAAGTAAAACTGTAAATCAACTGTAAATCATTTTATCCAAAATAAAATTAAAAGTAGATTTCATAACAAATTTAAAATATTTACTATTGTTATATTTATTTATTTTTAACTTATCTCTTCTTTTAATTTTAAACAAAATTAATTTTATAAAATAATAGTTAATAAAAACTTATTTGGATCTACCCTTAAATATGTTCATATGATAAGATCATTAATTACAAATATGCTTTTAGAGTTATTGTTATCATCAAAATTTTATTAAATAATTAGACTATCTAAAAATATTTTATACCTCTAATGATTCAACACTCTCTAAATTCAAAAATGTTGAGAAATCATAATGTTAGCCGAAGGTGCCAAGTCTAAGTCATTGTTTATAGTGGGAAATTTAAATGTAAACGAAAATATGTATAAGATTAATTTAATGTTTTATTTAAAATTATCGAAATTTAAATTCTTTTGTTTTTAAATTATGAAATTTTAAACATTTGAATTTCTCTCGTAACATAACTTAAAAACATGCAACATTTATTTTGTCTCGATTGTAAATAATAGATAGTTTACAATCGAAAACATAAATTTAAAAAAAAAATACAACATTTATTATATTTGAATGGTAGATATTGATGGTTTGCAGCTAATAATAATTTTCTTCCGTGGACAGTGTAGGAATGCTTTGCTCGTTTCTGAAGAAGTTGTAAGGATCAACCTTGGTCTTCACTCTTGCCAATCTCAAGAAATTGTTATTGAAATACTTGACACCCCAAATGCTGGCTTGGGAGTAGCTTGTGTAGCCATCGTTATTTACCCCAATGTCAAGATCTCTGTAATTTAGATATGCAGCTCTAGGAGACTTTGAAACATAAGCTTCCATATATTTATACACATTTCTAATCCAATTCATATGCCTTTCTTCAGCCTCCTCCCCTTCCTCATTCCAAATGACATTATAGTGAATATGATATATGTATCCAGATCTGTGCGAGAACGGAATTTCAGATTCCGAAATCTCATACATTCTGCCTCCATAAGGAGCGAATTGAAGCTGAGTATGGTCAACCTTATCGTCATAAAGAAAACGCAATAACCCTCGTAATCCATCAAGAGGAATGGGTTTCGTCACATAATCAGATTTTGCTTTGTACTTCCCTGAACGAATTTGAGTTCTGTTCATCATGGCTTCTTCAGGGGGTTCATTGCCTGAAGATCCAATCAAAACAGCATTGAAGAAGACAGCTGAGCCAATCCAGCTCGTCTCTTTACAGTCTTTTCTGTCCAAACCCAACTCTGGGAAGTTCTTTTGCATCAATGAAATAAGCTCTTCTACACCTCCTTGAAACATGCATACAAAATTGGCTTGTATTGTTAGCTTTCCATGTTGACTTGAATTTACCCTTGCCAGGTCCATCCTAATCATTATGCGCTCTTCCATTTTATTCGCCACAAGCTGCCACTTTTGGATCATCTCGAATGCATTTTCTTCCAATGTCCTTGTAACACTGAACACTGTCACAGTTGATGGAACTGGAACTAGTTTTACCTTCCAATCCACAATGACACCAAAGCTTGCTCCTCCACCTCCTCTAATGGCCCAAAACAGATCCTCACCCATGGCTTTTCTGTCAAGAAGATTACCATTCACGTCTATTATGTGAGCATCAATGACATTGTCTGCGGCAAGACCGTACTTACGCATCATGAGTCCATAACCACCTCCACTGAAGTGGCCACCAATGCCCACACTGGCGCACACACCAGCTGGGAACCCAAGGGTTTTGCTTTTCTCGCTAATACTGTAGTAAAGTTCACCGAGGGTTGCCCCAGATTGAACCCATGCAGTTTGGTTTTCTACGTCTACTGTGATTTGTCGAAGGTTTGAGAGGTCAAGCATGACAAAGGGAACCCCGGCAACGTAGGAGAGACCCTCGTAATCATGGCCTCCGCTTCGGGTTCGAATCTGGAGGCCATGGCGTTGTGAACAAAGTATAGTGGCTTGAATATGGGAAACTTCCAGTGGTTTGACAATGACAAGGGGTTTTGAGCTTGCGTTCAAGAACCTAAAATTTTGGATGGTAACATCTAGGACAGAGGAGTATGAAGAGTTGGTTTGGGTGTAAAGAACATCGGAGATTGAGTTGGTGCTATGGGGATAATCGTAAAGACATTGAAGAAACTCTTGATGAGTATGTAGTGGAGAAGGTTCAAAGGAAAATAAAAGAGCAATGGCAGTAGCTAAGGTAAAATAGGAGCTTAGATACTTCATTTTTATGGATGGTTTGTTGTTGATATGAGAAAGAGGAATGCGGAAGTGGCTAATTTATAGTAGTACAACGTTAACATCTAAATGTCGATACGTCGATACTGATTGTCACCGCATGCGCCACTTGCTTTTTATATTATTTTAACCATCGTGAGTTTAAGGTAAGGGTATATAGGACATTTGGATCTACACTACATTTCTTATACTTAATAAATTATTAAAATATCAATAATGATTTTATTATTTTATATATTGAATAATTTTTATTTTTCTCATATTTATATAAACATTTTTCTTATATTTTATTTTTTTTAACAATAATAAAAATAATGTTAGATTTGTTAAAATATTTATAATTTAATATGATTAATTTTAAAAATTCAATTTAATATCTTAATTTTAAATATTTATTCTTTTAATAACTAATTCAATGTTATTTAGAAAAAAATATAAATATTTCTTAATATTTATTAAATTATTTTTATGATTTATTAATAAAGTTTCTTAATATTTATTAAGAAAGAGAGAATCCATAATTTTTTCCTTCATTGTACTTATTTATATATGTATGTCACTCCGTAGGATAAAAAAAATATTAAATAAATTTTAAAATAAAGTAATAAGAAAATTGTTAGAATATTAAATATTAATTAGGTATAGAAAATAATATAGATAGTGTAGAAAGCAAGTGCCATGTACTCGGTTTATTAATGCGAGCGCCAAACTTTTTTAATATTATTTTAAACCACGTTGGGCAATGGGAGAACTTTTGTCGGGGTTTTTTAATGTTATATATAAAGATTTTTTTTTTTTTTAAATACCATATTCTAAACCCTAAAAGATACTTAGAAATACCATACTAGATTTCACTCATGCATTAGTATAGATTCTGAGTCACACTTGATTACATTCAGATTTCAGATAACATGTTTAATCATATTGGTAATTTCTCTATCTTGAACTATAGTATTAGACCCGCTAAGTACTCAGGTTTAGTTCAAGTTTTTTTTTAATCGATAAAAAAATAGTATAAATAAAAGTACAAAGGAGAGGTCAAATCTCTTTATTATGTATTGGTGACTTTTTTTTGTTTTTTTTACGGATCAGAATGCAAAGATCATGATTGATATTGTTGTTATTGAAGATGTATGATATATGTGTGGTCATATATTTTAGAATTTCAAATATTTTTAGAAAAGGCAATAACCATACTATAAATTGGTGAATTTTAATGCTGATAATGAGTTAAATTTTTTATAGTTAATTATACTTCCTCGTCTTAGTTTATATTTTTTTCACAGAAGATTTTATTTTTAGATGGTTTTATTTTATGTAAATTCTCATATGATAGTAAATGCTATTTCGATTTTAAAGTCACAGCTTTATATATTTTATAGCATATACACTCTCATCTCCGTGTTTAAACGAGAGCCACAGAAAATGTAGCTGCCATGTTTTGCGTGTTGCTTCACGTGAAAAATGTGACTGAAAGTTGTTGTAATAGTTACCACTTGTGGGTTAATTGAGAGAAAAGATAGAAAAAAATCAATTTCAATATATTAGGAATAAAATCGTATAAGTTGAGAGAAAAGATCGAAAAATTCAATTTCAATAAATTAGGAATAAAATCGTATAAGATATCAGACACATGTTTTTTAAAACACATTTACATTTACTGTATAAATATAAACTTTGCAATCATATATTTTAATTTTATTATTATTATTACTAAGTATAATATTAATAATACTAAAATAATAATAATAATAATAATATTGTTATTATTTATATTAATAATAATATTAATCATATTAATAATAATATTTTATTAAAAAATTATGTATGTGGTAACAATTATTTTGTATACATTGTCCTTCAAAAACTATATACATGTCTGTCTGGTTAATTTGCATAACACTATAGATTTGGAGTCACAATACGGTCTTTTGTGCAAACTGTTGTACATACATTATATAACAACTTGTATAAAACAGCATTTTTCGTTATATAAATAATGTTAGTTAAAATTGTTGTAATTATTTTAATGAATAAATTGTGCTAAATGTAAAAAAAAGTTACATGCTAACACTCCATTATTGATGTTATAGTATAACGTTTGTAATGATTATTATTATTATTATGATAAATAGTAAATTCTAATACATTTGTTAGAAGTGTTGTAATTTAAATATTAAATAAATGAAATATATCTATTAATTTATAATCTTATAATTTAGTTAAACATGTTCTCATAATTACTAATAAAATAATTAAATAGTACACAAACTTATTATAACAAAAAAACTTATCATTACTAAGATTTACATTGTTCAAAATGATATTAAATTAGATATCATAACTTAAAATTTCAAGACACCAAGAGAGTTATTAAAATTTGTTCAAACCTATTACAAGAGATTTACCATAAATAAAAAAAAAAAACCAGCTTCACTAATCAGTCTTCTTTATTCTGCTTGATTTTACAATTTGATTTGGTGATTTGGTGATGGAAGACTATTTTCTAATTAATATTGTTTTCGGGATAGATAAAACCCTAATTAATATTAAAAAAAAAATAATGGTTTATAAATCCTAACAATTTAAATAAAAAAAATCTCCTATCCACTTTAATAAAGAAACCGTCATGAATAAAAAAATATTAATTTTTGCAATCTTTCAGTCTTAATCAAGCTGACAATGTATACAAAATACGTATTTATAGTCACTCAAAAAAGACACTTTAATTATTTTTTTAAATTTTAATACTAATTTAGTTTGTGTGAATGTGACCGAGATTAACAACAATAATTTAAAAAGAAAAAATTTAGTATAATGCCTTCATTCTTAACAACAATAAAAAAATAAAAAAATAAAAAAAATTGTGGTAAATAAAAGAGATTGGCATAAATAAAGAAGATAAATATGAATAAAGCTAACACTAACTTAAATAAATATTAAAAATATATTATATTAATGTCAGCTTAATTAGTACTAACTTAAATAAATAATAAAATAAATAAAATTAATGTTGCTATAACCCACACTAACTTAAAAAAATATAAATAATATTACAATCAACTAAACATACACAAACTTTACTTAATTTTAATATTTGTTTTAGTTAACATTGTTAAGATGAAATTAATTTAACACTAACATAATTACTTTTACTTATTAAATAAAGTTAAAAATAGTTATGCGGACACACGGTCGACTAAGTCTATTTTATTAGTGTCCAATATTAAATAAACTTTATTAGTCTCGACTAACTCAATACTAATATAATTCTCGTACAAATACTTTTAATAAAAAGTTAACATAAGGTTAGTGAGACTCGGTTTAATCAACGTACATATACTACACATAGTATAAAATTAAATTTAAAAATAATTTTACGCTTAATAACTTAAAAAAAAATTAATTTTTTGTGTCACCTAATAATGTAACATCTTGATTAGTGGTATTACTTAAAAGTTAATTTAATGTTTTATTTAAAAATATAAAAAAATTTAAATTCTTGTTTTTTGAAATTATGAAATTTTAAACATTTGAATTACTCTCGTAACATAAGGTAAAAACATACAATATTTAATTTGTTCCGATTGTAAATAATAAATGGTTTACACTTGAAAACATAAATTAAAACAAATACAACATTTATTTTATTTGAATTGTAGACATTGATGGTTTGCAGCTAATAATAATTTTCTTCCGTGGACAGTGTAGGAATGCTTTGTTCGTTTCTGAAAAAGTTGTAAGGATCAACCTTGGTCTTCACTCTAGCCAATCTCTCGAAATTGTTATTGAAATACTTGACACCCCAAATGCTGGCTTGGGAGTAGCTTGTGTAGCCATCGTTATTTACCCCAATGTCAAGGTCTCTGTAATTTAGATATGCAGCTCTAGGAGACTTTGAAACATAAGCTTCCATATATTTATACACTTTTCTAATCCAATTCATGTGCGTTTCTTCAGCCTCCTCCCCTTCCTCATGCCAAACGACCGCATAGTGAATATGATATATGTATCCAGATCTGTGAGAGAACGGAATTTCAGATTCCGAAATCTCATACATTCTGCCTCCATAAGGAGCGAATTGAAGCTGAGCATATTTAACCTTATCGTCATAAAAAAAACGCAATAACCCTCGTAATCCATCAAGAGGAATGGGTTTCGTCACATAATCAGATTTTCCTTTGTACTTCCCTACACGAATTTGAGTTCTGTTCAGCATGGCTTCTTCAGGGGGTTCATTGCCTGAAGATCCAATCAAAACAGCATTGAAGAAGACAGCTGAGCCAATCCAGCTCGTCTCTTTACAGTCTTTTCTGTCCAAACCCAACTCTGGGATGTTCTTTTGCATCAATGGAATAAGCTCTTCTACACCTCCGAGAAACATGCATACAAAATTGGCTTGTATTGTTAGCTTTCCATGTTGACGTGAATTTACCCTCGCCAGGTCCATCCTAATCATTATGCGCTCGTCCATTTTATTCGCCACAAGCTGCCACTTTTGGATCATCTCGAATGCATTTTCTTCCAATGTCCTTGTAACACTGAACACTGTCACAGTTGATGGAACTGGAACTAGTTTTACCTTCCAATCCACGATGACACCAAAGCTTGCTCCTCCACCTCCTCTAATGGCCCAAAACAGATCCTCACCCATGGCTTTTCTGTCAAGAAGATTACCATTCACGTCGATTATGTGAGCATCTATGATATGATCTGCGGCAAGACCGTACTTACGCATCATGAGTCCATAACCACCTCCACTGAAGTGGCCACCAATGCCCACACTGGCGCACACACCAGCTGGGAACCCAAGGGTTTTGCTTTTCTCGCTAATCCTGTAGTAAAGTTCACCGAGGGTTGCCCCAGATTGAACCCATGCAGTTTGGTTTTCTACGTCAACTGTGATTTGTCGAAAGTTTGAGAGGTCAAGCATGACAAAGGGAACTCCGGCAACGTACGAGAGACCCTCGTAATCATGGCCTCCGCTTCGGGTTCGAATCTGGAGGCCATGGCGTTGGGAACAAATTATAGTGGCTTGAACGTGGGAAACGTCCAGTGGTGTGACAATGACAAGGGGTTTTGGGCTTGCGTTGGAGAACCTAGGATTTTGAATTTTAACATCTAGGACAGAGGAGTATGAAGAGTTGGTTTGGGTGTAAACAAAATTGGAGATTGAGTTGGTGTTATGGGGATAATCGTGAAGACATTGAAGAAACTCTTGATGAGTATGTAGTGGAGAAGGTTCAAAGGAAAATAAAAGAGCAATGGTAGTAGCCAAGGTGAAATAGGAGCTTAGATACTTCATTTTTATGGATGGTTTGTTGTTGATATCAGAAGTGCAATTTGAGAAACAGTAATGCCGGAGTCTCTAATTTATAGTAGTCTGTAAGTTAACATCCCTCATAAGTGTCGATACTAGATTTATTAACGCATGCGCTACTTGCTTTTTATATTATTTTAACGGTGAGTTTATTAATGCAAGCGCCAAACTTTTTTAATATTATTTTATACGATGTTGGGCAATCCGGGAAGAGAACTGTTGTCGGTTTTTTTAATGGTATATATAAAGAATAAAAAAATACATAAAAATACCATAGTAGATTTCAGATTTCAGTGGTGCATTAGTATAGATTCTAAGTCACACTTTATTACTATTACATTCGCCTTTAAGGTAACATGTCTAGAAAGTACATGTTTAATAATATCGGTACCTTCTCTATCTTGAACTTTAATATGGTACCCGTTAAGTTCTCAGGTCTGGTTCAAGTTTTCACAAAGGGTGGTCAAATCTCTTTATTATGTATTGGTGATTTTTTTTTTATTTTTTTATTTTTTATTTTTATTTTTTATGAACCAGAATGCAAAGATCACGGGTGATGTTATTGAAGAAGTCTGATATATGTGTGGTCACAGATTTTAGAATTTAAGATATTTTTACAAAAGACAATAACTATACTATAAATTGGTGAATTTTAATGTTGATAATAAGTTAAATATTTTTATAGTTGATTATATCGTCTTAGTTTAGATTTTTTTCATAAAAGATTTTATTTTTAGATGGTTTTATTTTATGTAGACTCTCATATGATAGTTTTTTTTTTTTAACAGCAATTTGTTGCAAGATTTAAAATATGATTTTGTAAAAATAGGGCGTGCGGATCAACTAAGGTGAAGCAAGTATATTTTAATTAGTCATCTCAAAAATAATTTTATGTGGAAGATATATATTGTTTATATGGAGAGAATATATCAAATTATGAAATTATTACACAGATGATGGCTTTTAAAGCATATTTTTTTATTAATCCAATTATTTTATCATAGTTATGTATTTTATAGCATATACACTCTCATCTACGTGTTTAAACAAGAGCCAAAGAAAATGTAGCTGGCATATCTTGCGTGTTGTTTCACGTTAAAAATGAGACTGTATTATGTAGGGTCCATACTTAGCAACTCATTTTCATCCTCATGTACGTCTTTGGACGAGAGCCAAAATAATGCAGCTGGCATATTTTGAGTCCTGGGACACGTAAAAAATGTGATTGAAAGTTGTACTAATAGATACCACTTGCGGATTATTTAAGAAAAAAATGGAAAAACAAAAATCAATTTTAATGAATTGTGAATAAACTCGAATAAGAAATTAAGATAATTTTTTTTTAACAGATAGTAATGAGACGGATTAGATTATGATAATGCTTATTGAATTTTTGTGGTAGAACTAGTGTGAGACCAGTGTGATAGATGAATTGGAAAGGTGGATGTTAGACATCAAGACACTTATATTAATTTTCAGAGTTTTTACTTATTGAGCTAAAAACATAACGTTAATAGAGCCTAGAAAGGGCTGCGAGTTGCCATTGTCTCAGAAGTATGGAGTCACATAAACAAGTTGGAATTCAAGGGTGAGGTTCTATATACTGATGAAATCTTTAGTCTAGCTCAACTTAAGGGTTGGTTGTAAGCTAAGTATAAGATGAAGAGAACCTTGTTTTTTTTTTTTTCGAATTGGATTTTATCCCGATGTTTTGCCTTCAATCTTTGGCATAGTAACTTTGAGGTATGTTGGATGACTCCCTTTCCCCACTATGTAAGTGAAAATATATTTGTGTCCTTTTTTGTGTTGTCTTCTTCTTGGTTTTTGGTTGTTCTCTTCCAGATGTCCTAGTTATGATTTTCTATTCTATTGTGTAGAGTGTCTTTTTGTTTGGATTTTTATTTTGGTAGTTGGGATACTTATTCTTAAATAGAGTGTGTTGTATAAGGGTTGAAACCCCTTAAATATTTTCTGTTATTTTACTAATTCTTTGCTGCTGTAAAAAAAAATTGAATTTTTTGAAAACATCATGAAAATTTAACACAAACGAGTTAAGAATAAACTCTTGTTATTTTATTCATTCTTTGATGTTCCAAAAAAAATTGAACTTTTTAAAAACATCACGAAAATTTAACACAAATGAGTTAAGAATAATGTTTTGTAAAGACCAAGACATCACCTTATTGTAATAGATACCACTTGTGGGTTACTTGAGAGAAAAGATCGAAAAATTTCAATTTCAATAAATTAGAAATAAAATCGTATAAGTTGAGAGAAAAGATCGAAAAAGTTCAATTTCAATAAATTAGCAATAAAATCTTATAAGAGATCAAGACACATTTTCTTTAAAACACAATTACGTATAAATATGAAGTTTGCAATTATATACTTTAATTTTATTATTATTATTATTAATATTAGTAAATATAATATTAATAATACTAAAATAATAACAATATCATTATTAATATTAATAATAATATTAATTATGTTAACAATAATATTACACTAAAAGAAATCATTTAACCATTATTTTTGTATATATTATCATTCACAAACGTTTTTATATATGTGTTTGAGGATTCCGCATAGAACCGTTGTAACATCCACCTTATAACAATTTATATAAAGTGACGTTTTTTAACATAATTAAAATTGTTGTAATTGTTTTAATTGATAAATTGTGCTAAATGTAAAAAATATACTTGAGAACGTATAGTATAACGTTTGTAATTATTATTATTATTATTATTATAAATAATAAATTATAATACATTAATTTGGAATTGTTATAATTTAAATATTAAATAAATAAAATATATCCACTATTTATAATCTCATAATTTAATTAAACTTGCTTTCATAACTTAAATAAATTCTTGTATAACAAAAACTTATCATTGCATTTTAATACTAAGATTTACATTATTCAAAATCATATTAAATGGTATATGATAACTTAAAATTTCAACACACTAATACAAGAGAACTATTAAAAATTGTTAAACACTGTTACAAGAGATTTACTACAAGAATAAATAAAAAAAACAGCTTCATTAATTCGTCTTTGTTTTACTTGATCATACAATTTGATTTGGTGATCAACACTATTTCCAATATGCTGAGAAAAAACGTTGTTAGTTATTCATCATGTTTATAAAATAAATGAAGACTAACAAGTGAACTAAATAAAATTGTTTATATTAAATCTTAAAGCAACTTGAAAATATCATTGAAGTAAACGAATTCTTAAGGAAGCTGCTTATATACGCAACAACAAACAAGAATTTTAGAATGAGTAGAGAGATAAGAGGAGATCCATTAAGACTTAGTTTAATAGTGAACTTGGCACATCTTTTACTCAAAGCCTTGATGTATTTGATCTATGCATGTTCTCAATTTGATTCAGTTGATGTTCTTTCTTTGATTCAGTTGCAGTAGTAAGTTGGGGTGTTCCATTACTTGATATTGTGTCCATTTATGGTTCACCATCTGCAGCAGATGTGAAAACTGATACAATTGGTGCATTAGGAGATGGTGAAGTGGGAGGCTTTAAGTCAGGATATCTGAAGGCATAACATGGCCTCAGGGAACAAACATAAGAAAATCACAGAGAGGGTAGTGATAGAATTGACATAAGCTGAAAACCAAACTATATAATGTTAGGTGCTAATGTGTATTAACAAGAATGAAATTAGACTTACATGTGGCAGGGCTTTCAGGCAACAAAACCAACAATGAAAAGTTGGTTGTGGTAAATGACCAAATTTAAGTTTTATTTAACTTTATTTGTGAAATTTAAGTGCATCTGTCCTGAAAACTTAAATGACCAGATTTAAGTTGCATTTACTTTTAACTGAAATTTAAGTGCAATTGCTTTCAGGGAAAAATCACTCTGTTGTTGGCCTTAACATACATTAGTGACACCTTTTTACTCTAAAATATTTTTTAATGAATTATAAAATAATTCATATATAAATTCTCTAATTAAAATACATAAAGTAAAGAAATAAAACACTCTCAAATACTAAAATATGCATCTGCAGTACACTTGGGTTCGCAGTTACAACCTTAGCACGAGGATCGGGAATACTGGCCACTAGAATGTCTGGTTCTTGAACCATCCAAACAAACAATTAACTAATATGACTGGTTAGCAATAGCAAGATAGAAGGGATAATAAAGAATAACACCCTCAACAGTACACTTTTTGATGCATTCTTCATGAACCTCTAGGAGTCTCTTTTACCATATTTTTAAAATACAAGAAAATATTATTTTTAGATTGTACAATTCCTAATATAGTTTTTGTATTTACAATTTAGAATATATATTTTTATTCTGAATTATACCATTTAGAATATAAGTCATTTTTGTATACTGGAATATTATGCATTACAAAATATAATTTTTTTCAAATTGTACAGTGCGGAATATAATTGTTGTATTTCGGTTTGGAATATAAAAAATATTGTATTTCAGAATGTAAAATATGAAATACAATTTCTTTTATTTTAAATTATATAATTCAAAATATAATTTTTTAACTTTTGACTACGCAATTCAAAATAAAAAAAAGTTAAAATGTATATAATTTATTTAATTTATTTCGTCTAAGATATAATGATTATTTGATTGAGTCTAGATAGGTGCAGAAAAAAAAAATGTATAGGTGCACGAAGAATGCGTCTTCGCTATGCTCCGTATACAAAACAACTGCTCTTATATGATAGATGGATCTAAAAAATCCAGCCACATAGACAATAACATGTAAGGCAATGAAAATTAATATAACCCAAAGCAATACTAAATGTCAATAAGTAAACTACCTGTTTGCACATGAAATTTAAAAAAATTAACTTGTGTTCTTATCTGACCTGAGTCCGAGTTGTCTTCCGTGTTGATCTCCGTCTATAACGTTACTTCCTACCTTCTGGACCGAATGGAGGCCAATCTGTAGAAAACTTTCCGACGCTCAAGTCAGTAAAGGTGTTTAGGTATGAAGAAAAAAGGTATAGCTGTGTAAGATCAGATGATACTTCCTGTAGACCTGAGTTGTATTTATAGGGCCTTGTCATTAAAGACCGAATATTGCCTGATAATGACATGATATTTGGTCATAATTGTTCCTAAGGAGTTTAGGATCACGAATTATCATTTTCGGATCAATCAGTATCAATTAGGATATACGTTATTTAATTCTGATTGTCAGTGGGTAAGCCTGCTATAAGACGGTCAAACCTGGACCTGATTCGGGGTAGGTACATAGGCCCCCCGAGTTCGTGATGCTGACGAGTGGACTGTTCGTTAAACCGAATCGGTGAGCGTCGTGAGGCGGTCCTGCCCTAGGCCTTTTGTTGGGTGTGAGGCAGGTCCTACTCTTTGCTCGCCAAGTTTTAAGCTGTCGTACCTCACATTAAATGGGAAAGGTTTGACGGAACCTGATGTGACTGGAGAGTCGTGTCCGCTTCCCCGCTGTGATTGTGCCACGTGGTCTTGTGTGACATGGTTCAATCGTGTCCGTTTGCTTTCAGGTGCCCTGCATTAAATGAAACAGAGGCTTTCCCTCTTCGTCTTCCATCAACTCTCTTCAGCTTATTTGAACGATTGCCTCTTCTGTGCGCGCATACCTCCCTCTTCATTTCACCAAACTACTCCTCTACTAGGTACGCTCATGGCTTCCTCTGCCTTTTTTTCTGCTTCCTTTGATAGTCGTAGGCCAATGCTGGATAGGGAGGTCGTTCCTATGGGGGAAGCAAGTTCCTCCGAACGTACTCCCTCGGCCCTTAGTGAGTCCACGTCTTCTGCGACGGCTACTGGACCAGACGCTCGTGCGTCGGCTGCCCTTCCTTGCCCTAGGAAAAGGAAAAACCCCAAACCGCTGGTGGTGAACCCTGGTCCTTCCACCAAGTCGAAAAGAGCTAAAAGTCCTTTATAGCTTATCCTGAGTATTCTTGGGTGCACAGTGATGTAGATAAGCATGTTTTTGTGTTCGATATTAGGGATAAGTTAGATCAATTTGTATCTGTTTACCCTATCTGCGAGGATTCGGTCTTGGATTATGCAGTGGCGAAACCTTGTCGGTCTCGGGAATGGGTGTACATGAAACTGAGGATCGACGGTTATGATTTTTCCTATGTTTATGAATATATGTTTAAGGAATACTCCGTGACTTTCCCTCTAACCGATTTCGAAGCTGGAATGCTGAGTCTTATGAATATAGCCCCGAGTCAGTTGCATCCAAACAGTTGGGCATTCCTGAGATGTTTTGAGTTAGTTTGTAGCCATCTCGGTTTCGAGCCTTCTTTGAGTGTGTTTACCTACTTTTACCAAATGAAAATCAGCAAACTCGTGGGTTGGGTGTCCTTAACCGCTAGCCACGACACTCCCCTATTCTCCTTATACAACTCCTCGTACAAATTTTTCAAGACTAAATTTTTTAAGCTTTGTTGTCATCCCGAGGATAAGGAAAAACGCCTTTTCTTCCATTCCGATCATTCTCCTCGATTTCCACTGTACTGGCAGAAACCAACTCGGTTTCCGCCTCGTCCCGACCATCGTTTTACCCCTGAAAAAAAAGAGGCTATTGATGCCACCAGGCAGCTTCGTCGCCCTCTCAATACTCGGGCGATCCTCTGTCTTCCCCATGTCGAGGACCCTGACGGGTTCATAGGTATATGATTTTGTGCATGCATTCTTATGTGATTAGGTTACTTAGCTTTCTTTTCTGCTTTGCAGAGATCATGGGTCACAGTGTTGAAATGAAGAAACTACGTGCTCGAGTCGGTGGCCGACGGGATCTGGCCGCCGAGCTGCAGGCCGTCAAGAAGAAGCGTGGGGATCCTGCAGGCTCTTCGGATTCCCAGCCGACGCCAAGAGATATTCCCGAACCCGAGCACGTCGAACGTGGTCCCGAGATGCCGTCGTCCCCTATTCCTGAGGTCCAGGCCCCTCCGGTTGAGCCTGCCATGCCATCAACTGAGGTTGACCCTGTCAGCGCTAGCCTTACCAAAGAAGTTACTCCAAAAGTGATCAATCTGGAGGGGTCCTCGGATGGTGGCCTCGGTTCTCCAACACGCTATGGGGAGCCAACTTTTACCGATATGGCGGCGCATATACCATCCTCCTCCACGGGTCAGTCGTCTCGAGGTCCGGGTCCCGCCATTCGTCTAGATCACCTCAGCATCACCTATCCTGGAGTGCAATCTAACTAGCACGTTGAGCGCAAAGCGAAGGACTTAACCTGTGTATATCCCTATGATGCCGAGTTGATGTCCAAGATAGGTGAGGTGGGGGTGTTTCGAGGCTGGCAGCGTGATGTTGGCCAGGTGCCTGGCTCTTATGCAGCATCACAGGCGGGCTGCAGAAGTCAGGGTGGATTTGCGCCGACGGCTCGGGGAGTTAGAGCAGAAGAATGAGGATCTTACCAAGTCCAAGGCCGAGTTGGAATGGGAGGTTGAGATGTTGAATCAGGCCTTCACCTCCCGAGACGCGATGCTGGCGGACAAGGAGGCTCAGGTTATTCATTTCTAAGGTCTCTGTGAGCATCGTGAGGCAGAACTGACCCGGGCAGGTGAGGCGGTGGCAGCATCGGAGGCGCAGGTGGTCGAGGTGAGGAATGAGATGGCCAAGAAGGAATCTACCTAGGAAGCAGAGAAATTCGAGCTTGAACAGGCCTGCGTCGCGGTCTACGAAGACGGCTTTTTCAAGGCGATGAAGCAGGCCCTTCTTCTCGCTCCCGACATCGATCCGTCCGGTTTTGACATAGATAGGGACGACGAGCAATCCGGTGGGGGTTCTGCTTTGTGATGACGATTTTATATTTGATGTATTTTGAGAACATGTTGAACTATGTATGTAATTTTAGAACTCAAGTACATGTAACTTGGTTTCCCGACTGCCTTACTATGGTTATTTATGTCATTATTGTTTCTCCGTTGTCTCAAGTTGACTTGATTCGGATTAGCTTGTTTGCTAGGGCACGATTTTCCTTCGTTACCCTGGTTTATAGTCCAAGTACTTTTGTCTTGGTCTAATCTGGTTTGTGTTCCAAGTATTTCTTGACTTGGTTTTTAGGGTACGGTTTGTCTTCGTTATCCCGATTTGTAGTCCAAGTATTTCTGACTTGGTTTCTAGGGTACGGTTCTCCTTCGTTAACCCGGTTTATGGTCCAAACATTTTGACTCGGCTTTCAGGGCACGACTAACCCGATTTTGACTTGGCGTTCGACCTATGACTTGTATTCGTTAATCTGACTTGTATGTTATTTCGCTAGTTACGGTGTCAAGGTGCCACTTGAGGTCACCTTGTATAATAAAAAATGTGCGTAAAATAATATTCGTTGAATTGTAAACCGAATGTATTGACTTTATTTGAGGGCATCGTTAAAATCTTGCTTGGCAAAACCCTCCTTAGGGAAAAATCCAAGTCAAGAAAAGAGTACTCCTTAACTGTTTAACTGTAATACATTTTCAAATGAGTAGCATTCCACGTTCTGGGTATGGGTTTGCCACCCAACTCTTCAAGCTTATTGGCGCCGTTACCGAATGCGTCGATCACTCGGTATGGGCCATCCCAATTTGTTGCGAATTTGCCTTCTTGCCGTTCCCGACGAGCCTCGCCGACTTTCCGCCATACCAAGTTTTCTTTCTGGAAGGTTCTTCTACGTACCCGGGTGTTGTACCTTCTGGCCGCTCTAAGCTTGGCGGCTTCTGCCCAGATTCTAGCTTCTTCGCGCACCTCCTGCACCATATCCAGGTCAGCACGAAGGTTGTCGTTGTTACTCTGCTCGTCAAAGTGCTCTCGTCTCCATGAGGCTTCTCCGAGTTCGACAGGTATCATCGCGTCATTTCCGTATGTTAGTCGGTAAGGGGTTTCCTTGGTCAAGGATTGGGGCGTACAGTGATAGTCCCACAGGACACTCGGGATTTCTTCGGCCCACAACCCCTTTAGTTGGCCCAACCTCTTCTTTAGCTCGCTCAGTATGACCTTGTTGGCGGCTTCAGCCTGTCCGTTCGTTTGCGGGTGCTCGACGCTTGTTACCAGGTGCATTATCCCGAGTCCTTTGAAGAATTGCTCAAGGTGGCGGTCTGTGAATTGTCTGTCGTTGTCTGTTACCACGGTGTGGGGTAGTCCATGGCGGCAAATGACGTGTTTCCATAGGAAGTTCTGTATCTTATGTGCCGTTATAGTCGCGATAGGCTCGGCCTCTATCCATTTGGTGAAATAGTCTACAGCAACGATGATAAATTTCACTTGCCCCTTTGCTAATGGGAATGGTCCTAAAATATCCATCCCCCATCGACTAAAAGGCTAAGGTGAACAAATCTGATGTATCTCCTCAGAAGGTGCGTTAAAGACGGCCCCGAATCGCTGGCACTCTTGGCACTTCTTGGTGAAGTTCTGTGCGTCTTTCTTGATCGTCGGCCAATAGTATCCAGCTCTTAGCACTCTGATTGCCATTGATCTAGTACCCGAATGCATGCCACATATCCCTCTGTGTAATTCGGCCAAGACGTATTCGGCCTGTGTGCGATCTAGACATTTTTGTAGAGGAATGGAGAATCCTCTTCTGATCAGTTCACTGCCGACTACAGTGTAGGAAGCCGCTTGTCGTCTTACCTTTCTTGTTTCCGCCTCATTCTCGGGAAGCGTATCGTGAACCAAGAAATTTAAGATGGGCGTCATCCAATTCTCCCCTCCGTTCTGGATCTCAAAAACATCCTCTTGATTCCAACTAGGTGCATAAAGTACCTCTTGCATTAGCGTCCTGTATTGTCCAACCTTCTTGGTGCTTGCTAACTTAGACAGGACATCAGCTCTGTCGTTCTCGGCTCGGGGAACGTGGACAATGTTAGCTTCATCGAAGTGGAAAGTTAAATTTCTTGCCACGTGGTAGTATCTTTGGAGGAGAGGCTCTCAGGCCTGATAGTCACCATTCATTTGTCCTGCTATCAACTGTGAATCGGTCTGGCACCGGAGGTTCTTTACCCACAAATCTCTTGCCAACCTTAGTCATACTATCAGGGCTTCGTATTCGGCTTGATTATTGGAGGTGTCGAACCCGAACCGGATAGATTGCTCTACCGCCACTTCTCCAGGTCCTTCCAAGATGATATCAGCGCCGCTTCCCCTCTTGTTTGAGGAACCGTCTACGCTCAGCAGCCAAACGGTTTTTTCCTCAGCAACCGGTGGTAACTCGGTGAGAAATTCCGCTAGGAACTGGGCTTTCATTGAACCTCTAGCCTCATAAAGCAGACCGAATTCGGAGAGCTCGATAGCCCATGTTGTCATCCTTCCGACCAGTTCGGGCTTCTGCAGGATTTGCTTGATGGGGTAGTCAGTGTGCACGGTCAATTGGTGGCTGCAGAAATAGTGTCGCAACCTGCTAGCCGAGAATACTAGTGCTAGCACCAGTTTTTCCACCACCTGATATCGTTCTTCTACTGGTTGTAAAGTTCGACTCGTGAAATAAACTGGGCTCTGTTCCCTGCCCTGCTCGTATACTAAGACTACACTGATGGCCGTCTGTGCTACGGCTAGATATATAAGTAGCGGGGTTTGCGGCGGGGGACTTACAAGCACTGGCAGAGTTGACAAATCTTTTTTTATCAGCTGGAACATGCTTTCGCATGTTGTGTCCCATTCAAATGTCTTTGCTCCTTTGAGCAACTTGAAGAACGGCCTCGCCTTCTCAGCTAGTTTGGGCAGAAACCTAGATAGTGTTGCGAACTTTCCATTCAGCTACTGTACTTCTTTCACGCAAGCCGAGCTCCGCATTCCCAGGATGGCTTCGCATTTGTCAGGGTTTGCTTCAATTCCCCTCTGTGTGATCATAAAACCCAGAAATTTACCTCCGCCGACTCTGAAGACGCAATTATCCGGATTAAGCCGTAGATCATGCTTTCTGACTTTTGCCAAGACCGTCTCCAAATCTGTCGAGTGGTGTTCGGCCTTCTGGGACTTGACCACCATGTCGTCAACGTAGACCTCCATGGTCTTCCCCAGTAAGTCATTGAAGATTTTATCCATCAGTCGTTGGTACGTGGCAACCGCGTTCTTGAGCCCGAATGGCATTACTCGGTACCAGAAATTGGACCGTTCTGTCATGAATGCCGTTGCCTCCTCGTCCGGAGGGTACATCCGTATCTGGTTGTATCCCGAGTAAGCATCGAGAAAACTCAACATCTCGTGTCCCGATGTCCCATCTACAATCGGTCGATGTTTGGTAAAGGGTACGTGTCCTTGGGGCAGGCTTTATTCAAGTCAGTGTAGTCGACGCACATTCACCACTTGCCGCTGCCCTTCTTCACCATGACCACGTTGGCGAGCCAGGTCGTATAGATGACTTCTCTAATGAATCCTGCCCTGGCAAGTTGGGATACCTCTGATTCTACTGTGGTGCGTCGTTCCTCCCCCATCTTTCTCTTCCACTGTGCAACCGGTTTCGCCTGTGGTAAAAGTCCTAGCCGGTGGCACATGAAGTCCGGATCTATCCCGGCATGTCTTCGGGGCTCCAGGCGAAGAGATATGCGTTAGCCAGCAGAACTCGTTCTAACTCTTCCCTGACTTCTCGACTCGAGGCGAGTCCAATCCTCGTGGTACGGAGTCGGTCCGCTCCTACTGTGATTGACGTCAAAGGTTCACCAAAGGTGGGTCGGTTTTCTTCAACTCCGTTCTTGGATCCAGGTCGATCTCTCCGTACTCCTGGCTTTTACCCGTAGAATCGGGTATTGGTGCCGACTCCACGTTGTTGCATTCGGTTGTGTCTGGGGATAGCTTTGCTTCGACCTGGGCCACCTGTCCTTCACTCATGGTCCTCAGGGTGTAAGGAACAACCCTGAGGCTTTGCATATAGCATTGTCTTGCCTCCTTCGGGTCAGCCTTCATCGTAATTATCTCTCCGTTTGACGCGGAGAACTTCATGGCCATATGGGGAGTGGAGACGACAGCTCCAAGCTGATTCAGCGTTCTCCGACCGATCAACACATTGTGTTCTTACCCGACCTGAGTCCGAGTCATCTCCCATGTCGATCTCCGTCTATGACGTTACTTCCTGCCTTCTGGACCGAATGGAGGCCAACCTGCAGAAGGCTCTCCGACGCTCAAGTCAGTAAAGGTGTTTAGGTATGAAGGAAAAAGGTATAGCTGTGTAAGGATCAGATGATACTTCCTGTAGACCTGAGTTGTATTTATAGGGCCTTGTCATTAAAGACCGAATATTGCCTGATAATGACATGATATTTGGTCATAATTGTTCCTAAGGAGTTTAGGATCACGAATTATCATTTTCGGATCAATCAGTATCAATTAGGATATACTTTATTTAATTCTGATTGTCAGTGGGTTAAGCCTGCTATGAGACGGTCAAACCTGGACCTGATTCGGGGTAGGTACAACTTGTAACCCAAATTAACATATTTTAATGTGAATCGTAATATAATGACAAATGACAAAGTTACACAACAATAAGTATCTTCCATTATAAAACAAATTTTAATAAATTGAAAATTAAAGCAGCAATATAACAAAATATCAAACAAACATGCAAGTTTTATATTTGATGGTTAATGAATATATTAAATTATATTTCATTAACAGTATTGTTTTGTTCGATACAATAATTTTATGTTGTTTTGTTTGGCAATAACCATTTGCTGTTCAAATCGTCTCCTCCATTCCATTTCTCTCAATACAAGGACATTTTCTAGGAATAGTAAATATCAATCCACCACCAACTTTCAATAGATTTATGATTTAGGTAAAGAGGGTTACAATAAAGCATAGTGTAAGGAATAACATCTATGTACACTATATACACTAAAGAGGACATTTCTATTCCTAAACTGGAAAGACTTGCCCATGGCCTTACCAAACTAGAAAGAAAGGAGCACAAAAGCAAACTACCAACAAAAATATCCTACAAATATTTTATAATCATCACTTATTTTCCTTTTTTAATTATGCACTAGGTAACTAACTCTTGCATCCAAAGCACTATCTTCATATTACATTTTCAATGGTATTACTAATATAGATCCAACACCATTTTATTTTAAAATAATAAAATATTAAGGTAGTCTAATAGGTTTAAAGTGAATAACTTAAAGTGACTATGTGAAGATTTTTTACACTCCACACAAGAGAAAAAGAGTAAAAACAGATTATACCTTCTTTGTCTGTTGAGTATCTGTTTGAGTAATCATTTGTGTTCTGTTTTTGGTGAAATTTCATCTTCTTGTTCCTTTTGTTAGAATATTATTATTATGGAAACAAATCAAACCAATAGAATATCATAGATAATCAAGAGAATATCGGTAAGAATATTAGAGAGATAATTAGTGGAGTATCAAAGAAACAAATCAGTAGAATATCAAAGATAATCAAGGGAGTATCAGAGAATATCAGTAGAATATCAGAGAATATCAGTAGAATATCAGAGAATATCAAATGTATTTATTTAGAATAATTTCCATATTTAGTTTCCTAGAATTTTATATTAAGTGAGCTATTGCAAACAAAGAGATACACATTCAATAAAAAAACCTTCTTCCATGTTATCATATTATTTGTTCTTTTTTGTTCATAGTTATCATATCCTTGTCCAACCTTTCTTAACCCTCGATACCATTGCAAGATGGTATCAGAGCGGTGTTAGATCTTGGAAACTTAAAAACCAATATCATTGTTCCATTACCCCTCACAGCTAAAAAACACCAAAATACCAAAAATGTCATTTTCAGATGATGAAATTGGCAACAACATGAATCAAAACCAGAATAACTCCTTAACCATACTGATGAGCTAACTTTGCAAATTGCAAATATTCTTCGTAATGGCCTAGGGATTCAGCAACCACAATCCAATCTTGACAATTTGTCAATTGGTTTCAAATTAAATGGAGACAATTATCCATTGTGGGCAACACTCATAAAGAAAGCTATCGGTGGTAGAGGAAAGAAGAGTCATCTGACAGGTATACCTCCAACACCAGAAGAGATAGAACCAGCATATGAAAAATGGGAACAGGTAGACTAAACTGTCTTCACCTGGATAATTCAAAATATTGAGTTTAGTTTGATAAACAATGTTTCCCAGTTCCCAACCGCCAAGGCTTTGTGGGCGGGATTGGCTACTACCTATGGAAGCGGCACAGACCCGATGTAAATCTATGATTTACACCGAAAAGAAAACACACAGAAACAAGGAAAGGATACCTTAGAGGATTTCTTGAACAAATTACAAGCAATATGGATGGCGATTGACAGAAAGTAACCGAACCCTATGAAATGCTCAGATGATATTGCAACCTTCAACAAAATCAAACAAGAACAGAGACTATATCAATTCCTAATAGGGATAGATGAAAAATTTGAAGTCATCAGAAGAGATCTTTTGATGCAACAGAAGACCCCTTCAGTAGAGTCCGCCTATGCTGCTGTCCAAAGGGAGGCGGCCCAACTCCAAATTCTAAAGCCTACCACCAGTAGCGAAGAAAACACATCATTAGAGGAGGTCAGAATTGGCTTAACCGCAAGAAATAGACCACCAGAACAGAGACAGGGATGGAGTCACCCAGAAAATTCCGGACGACGTCCATCACAACGAGACAAGGAAGACAAAAGCCACCTCCATTGTACTCATTGCGGAATGAAGAAACGTACTAAGGAGACTTACTTCAAAATCGTGGGTTATCCCGAATGGTGGGAAAATTTTAAACAAAAAAATTCCCAAAGTTGCCACCGTCATGGACATCCCGCAAACTACTAGTAATTGTAATGGTGATACCAGAAGAAAGGAAGAAGCAAAACCGCAAGTCGTTCATGGAAGAGCCGCAGTCACTCATGGAGGTAAAAGAAGAAAGAAGGATATCAGCCCAAGAAAATCTGATCAGTGGATTTTTGATTGTGGGGCAACTGACACCATGACCCATGATCCTTATGATTTTAACAATCTCTCTACACCTATTAAAACTCATATTGAGACAGCCAGTGGAGAATTAGTTGCGGTCCAAGGAGAGGGCTCAATTGTTTTTTCAAAAGAACTAAAATTAGAAAATTGTCTCTATTTTCCTGCATTATCATCAAAATTACTTTCTATAAGCCAAGTTACAAAGGAGTTGAATTGTGTGGTTCTCATATTTCCTACTTATTGCCTTTTACAGGACATTCTTACGAAGGAGATCATTGGGCGTGGTACTGAACGTGAAGGTCTTTACTACGTTGATGAGGTTGCTCACAAGGGACATGCCATGCTTGCCCGTGGAACGATTACAAGGCAACTCTGGTTATGGCATAGGCGTTTGGGTCATCCTTCATTTGGGTACCTTAAGATTTTATTTCCTAGTTTATTTACAGTAATAGTGAGCCTATCAAATGCGAAACTTGTATACGGGCAAAGAATCATAGAGTTACTTTTCCTCCCAACAATAATAGAGTCAATTTTGCTTTTTCATTAGTACATTCTGATGTGTGGGGTCCAGCTCCTAATTCTCATAATAATCAATTTCAGTATTTTTTGTTATTTGTGGATGATTTCTCTCGCATGACGTGGGTATATTTTCTTAAACACAAATCTAAAGTACCTGATAAGTTCTATGCATTCTATCAAATGATTCACACTCAATTTGGCAAGAAAATCCAAGTACTTAGATCAGATAATGGTGGAGAATTCGCTAACAAATCAATGCAAGAGTTTTTAAGAGAAAATAGTTTAATTCATCAAACTTCCTATCCAAACACACCCCAACAGAATGGTGTAGTAGAATAGAAAAATCGTAAGCTACTAGAGATGACTCGGGCCATGATTTTTAATGCACAGGTTCCAACACGGTTTTGGCCCGAAGCTGTTGCTAACTCGGCCTATCTTTTGAACAGGTTACCCTCCCAGACCCTTAACCACCAAACACCCTTGCAGATCCTAGCTACTCAAACTAATATCCCTCTTGTCCAAATGTTACCACCACGAGTTTTTGGGTGCTCTGTGTTCGTTCATATTCCCAAAGCTAACAGAACCAAATTTGATCCATGTGCTGAGAAATGTGGCTTTGTTGGATATGCTACACATCAAAAGGGGTATCGATGTTACAACCCAATCACTCACCGTGTATATGTGACTATGGATTGTGATTTTTTAGAATCAGAATATTTTTTTAGTAGCTAACTTAATGTAGGGGGAGAAAACTAGTGAACCACCAAGTTGGTTAAGTAAACTTAGTTGTCAAGAAACTGTTCCAAAATAGCAAGTAGATGGAGCCAATGAGCATGTCTCTGTCAACGTAGGAGGGACCAACACAACCAATGAGGATCCTTCTGAGAATGTCCAACAAGAGGTAAATGATCTTCACTCTATTGAGTTGTCTCCTGTTATGAATGAAGTCACTAATAATGACAGGTTAGCACCAGAATCAAAGCCTTTCACACTTCCGTCAAGAAGAAACAGAGGGGTACCACCTGATCGATATTCTCCAGAACATGTTTCTAGGAATTCCAAGTATCCTATGAAGATAACCAGAGAAGGAATAACAAACATTGCAAAAACTTTTCTTATTTCCAAAACAGTTCATGAAGCTAGTAAGAAGGGCGAATGACAAGAAGCTATGAAAACAAAGAATCCTGTATAACATGACAAAACCAAGCACGTTAAAGTGGACAGACACTCCATCAAGGAGAAGATTGAGGATAGTAGTATTGAGCTTCCGTTTGTAAAGTCAGAAGATCAGTGGGCAGACATTTTCACCAAAGTTGTTACAGGCAAAACATTTACCCGTGTCCCCAACAAGCTAAGCATTGGTTATCCCACTACTCACCTTGAGGGGGAGTGTTAGAATATTATTATTATGGAAACAAATCAAATCAATAGAATATCAGAGATAATCAATAGAATATCAGAGAATATCGGTAAGAATATCGGTAAGAATATCAGAGAGATAATCAAGGGAGTATCAAAGAAACAAATCAGTAGAATATCAAAGATAATCAAGGGAGTATCAGAGAATATTAGTAGAATATTAGAGAATATCAAATGTATTTATTTAGAATAATTTCCATATTTAGTTTCCTAGAATTTTATATTAAGTGAGTTATTGTAAACAAAGAGATACACATTCAATAAAAAAACCTTCTTCCATGTTATCATATTCTTTGTTCTTTTTTGTTCATAGTTATCATATCCTTGTCCAACCTTTCTTAACCCTCGATACCATCGCAAGACCTTTCACTATCGGCATCTATTTGGTATTTTCAGAATTTTATTTCTCTCACTGTTTGAATACGCTCTATTTGTCTGTTGAACGTTTTTCACTATTTATCTGTGAGTAGAACTAAGATTATTTTCCAAAAGTGCTTCTCTGTACTCTATACTCTTTGATATTATAGTGGAGATTTTTCTAGACTAGGTCTCGTGGTTTTTGTCCCTCTCATTGGGTGTTTTCATGTTAAAAATTGGTATGTCTCTTATCTTTTGTATATTATTTATTTTATACTCTGCCGTAGATTAAGTTTCTCTTGATTCTTTCAACTAGAAAATTTTTATTTCTCAAACCTATTTTTGAATAATTATTCCTCTACCTAACTGTGGATAACTATACCTTTCCGACCACTATCTTCATATATAATATACACATATAATGTTCTTTTACTCATTATTTCTTGTTCTTTATTACGCTGGATAGCAAATTTAATAAAACTCAAGGTCATATGGTACAGTGCAACTTTACTGGGATCAATTCGTGCAATTTGTTCTTTAGATAAAAGTACTCATGCTCCAGCATCTCCATGCTTGCAAGCAACTTCAACCGGCTAAAAAGAATAAACAGTAGTTGTTTATTATAACTGAGAAAGACTATTATAACAGCATCTTAAAGTAGCAGCATTCTAACAGGATGTAAATCATCTTAAAGTAGCAGAGTAGAAATTGGTAGTTAATTTATTTTGAGCAAAATTTCATAATATTACAATTAAACCCTAAATTGGCCCATCATCCTAGAATTGCATATCTATCTTTTGTATGAATCCTTTTTTGAAAAATATATATTACTTCCCACTGAAAATATTTGTTGACTTTTGCTAACTGACGACCTATTCCAGTAGAAGGTGAATCACGTGCAATTACATGAGAACTGCATGTATTGATCTTCCCAAGTAACTTGAGGGTTTTCTGACCCTTCCCACTGTATCAGATGTTGTTGCACAATTTTAGCTCCTATACGTATCATGATGGGCAAGGTGATATAAGGTTGAGTATCATCTCCCTTGCAAACTTTTTTTCGGAGAACAGTGGAAAACAGGATGAAATTTAGCTGAAAGAGGTAGTAGCAACCATTAGACGACTTGTCCAATTCTTTCATCATTGGAAAAGAAAAAAAAAATCTTAAACTCAGATTTCCTCCGTCTTATTGTCTATATTATAACTTCAAAAGTAAAATAAAAAGTTTACATAATGATGAAATCAATCCAACTACAACATTAAGTCTTAAAAGAAGAAAACTCTCCTAATTTGAAAAATAGAACATTAACATTTTCTTTTTCCTTTTTAGTCTTATATAAATTATATTTTTTTTATCAGCTTGTATAAATTATATATATGTATTTCTTCTTTTTTATAATTGCAGGATTTTGTAAACATACATATATATTAGTTTTGAACCTTTATTTCAACTTAAAAAGTCAACTAAAAATTCTAGATACATATATAGTCAAATTCGTCCGAAGACATGAAGGGAGAAGAATACTTCAAGCATGAAGTCCAAATTACTTAGGAAATCCTTGTTTCAAGCCAAATTATGCTTGTAACGGAAACGGATCCGTTGCAACTTTAACCATGTTGTTTCATTTTTTTTTTTGTATCATTGGGTGTAATTGCATTAGCCATCTATAAATAAGATTTTTGTTTCTTCTAATACTTATACCTTTGAATTCAACTTGAATAGATGAACATTTTACCATCTTTTTGTTCTATTAAGATCTCTAAAATAAGAATATTTTTCTATTAGGATTTTTTTTTTTTTACCAAAGATCCTTCTTTAGAAGAAGAATCTTAGTGCCAAGTTTATTCCTTCAAACTTAAAAAAAATAGTTTTTAATAATTTTCTAAATCTTTCGGTGCTTTGAAGACGTTTCTTTCATATAATTGTTAAACTTTGTTCAGAATTTTAAAGTCTATAATTAATTGCGAATATCAACAACGAATGACAATAAAAATGACTGAAATGAAAAATGCTTCTTATTAAGTGATTTTAATAGCTTTTATCTGTTAGTAGAGAACATTTTTTCTTTTGAAATTAGAATAATTTGTAATATAATTTAAACCTATCCTTAAAAAAGATGGAGTGTAATTTCCATTGTTTTTCTCTTAAGGTTGTTGAATTCCTATTGACTGACTTCCATTTTTTGGTCCAATCATTATGAGATTCAAAGGTTTTTTCTTCACTTCAAAACAATTAGTTAATAGTATATGTACGTTCTCAAAGTTCGTCTTGTTAATATTGGCATTTGTGTTGTTTGTTACGAATCTACCAACTTGAACTCCTAATCCACCAACTTTCTTGTTTAGAAAACTGTAAAACGGTGATATTGCTATTTGGCTTGGCTATATCTCTATGGCACTAGTCAAGACCTATTCTAGCTTCTCTTCTCGTCTAAACACAGTTCTGAGATTCATACTCATATGTCTGTGTACAAAGTGGCAGGGTAGGAAGACTACTATGGTCTGTGGTTTCTAGTTCCACATGTACACTTCCTCCCTATTGTGATTGATCTTAATTCATCTACAAAATCTATATGATATGTTTTAAATACTGTACCTTATTGCTCCTTCTGATGGATCCTACTATTTGTGCAGTCCTAGTAAACTGATTTCAATCTGCAGCAGATGATACGTGTTATAGTGTGATGCATGCATGTGATTGCAAAAAAGTGTGAAAAAAGGCTTTAGTTCTTCCTCTTAAACGATATTTTGTTAAAATTTAATCCTCTAAGAAAGTCTTTAACTTTTCCTTATATATGTCTCTGGTCCTAAAGGGTTTTGTTAAGCCTTTCTGATTATGTTACTTTTTTTCACCTGAGATGCCAGTAGTGCAGTAAACAAGAGCAATGATCATTCCCCTAAAACCCCAACCAATGCCTTGGAACCCCACATAGTGGATCACTTGGTTTCGGATTTGACCACACCCATCACAGTCAAGACTGTAATGTAATGGAACAAGGTGGCCAAAAACTCTGTTATGCCAGCCCTATAGAAAGACCATGATCACGAATGGCACAGTGTGAAGAAGGGTATTTTACTATGAAAACATAAATTAAAAACACACAACATTTATTTTATTTGAATTGTGGACCCTAGACAGCTAATTAATGATTTCCATCCTTGGACAATATAGGTATGCTCTGTTCGTTTCTGAAAAAGTTGTGAGGATCAACCTTGGTCTTCACTCTAGCTAATCTCTTGAAATTGTTACTGAAATACTTGACACCCCAAATGCTGGCTTGGGTGTAGTTTGTGTAGTCATTGTTGTTTACCCCAACGTCAAGGTCTCTGTAATTGATATATGCAGCTCTAGGAGACTTTGAAACATAAGGTTCCATATATTTATACACTTTTCTAATCCAATTCATGTGCCTTTCTTCAGCCTCCTCCCCTTCCTCCTGCCAAACAACCGCATAGTGAATATGATATATGTATCCAGATCTGTGCGAGAACGGAAGTTCAGATTCCGAAATCTCATACATTTTGCCTCCATAAGGAGCGAATTGAAGCTGAGCATATTCAATCTTATGATCTTATCGTCATAAAGCAAACGCCATACTCCTCGTAATCCATCAACAGGAATGGGTTTCCTCACATAATCAGATTTTCCTTTGTACTTCCCTAAACGAATTTGAGTTCTGTTCAGCATAGCTTCTTCAGGGGGTTCATTGCCTGAAGTTCCAACTAACACAGCATTTAAGAAGACAGCTGATCCAATCCAACTCGTCTCTTTACAGTCTTTTCTGTCCAAACCCAACTCTGGGATGCTCTTTTCCATCAATGGAATAAGCTCTTCTACACCTCCGAGAAACAAGGACACAAAACTGGCTTGTATTGTTAGCTTTCCATGTTGACGTGAATTTACCCTTGCCAGGTCCATCCTATGTTAGAATAGTGAATTTAACATATAGTGAATCTAACATGTGTGTACGAGTTGAATAAGTCTAGCTTAAGAATAGGGTTAGTGGTTAGGTTAGTGGTTAGTTGCCTTAATAATGGGATCATGGGTCCTACTCTGCATGCAAACAGTTACGTTGTTTTGAATATAAATACTATACGTCCCACACACAGTGAGACACAGTTGGCAAAACTCTGATATGGTATCAGAGCCATAGAGATCCACGAGATCCATCTTTTCCACAACTTCCCCTTAAATCAATACAATGTCTTCACCATCATTCAGCCAAGTGATTAGTGTTAAACTCACACAAGAAAATTATTTACTGTGGTCTGCTCAAATCCTTTCCTACTTACGTAGTCAGGGGCTGATAGGGTTTGTGGATGGATCCATGCCACCACCAAACCAAACGGTGGCTGTTGAGTCAAGTGAAGAACCAGGGAGTCACAAACTTATTATTAATCCGGAGTTCACAGCCTGGTACCCCCAGGACCAGCTGGTACTCAGCCTCATCAATTCTTCGATTACCGAGGAAGTTCTCAGCACGGTGGTTGGAATCTCCACTGCACGAGAAGCCTGGGCTACGCTGGAGCGGCAATTTGCCTCCACGTCTCGAGCACGAGCAATGCAGATTCGTATGGAACTCTCCACAATCCAAAAGAAGGATATGACAATTGCTGACTATTTCTACAAAGTAAAACGTCTCGGCGACACTCTTGCTGCCATTGGCAAGCGAGTAGAAGATGAAGAACTTGTCGCCTACATGTTGCAAGGACTTGGTCCAGATTATGATCCCCTTGTCACAAGCATTACAACTAGAACAGATACTTACACTGTCAGCGATGTGTATGCCCATATGCTGAGCTACGAGATGCGTCATCTGCGTAATGGTACTCTTGAACCGTTTTCTTCTGCTAACAATGTCAACAGAATGCCTAATCGAGGAGGAACTAATGGACGTCGTCGTGGTCGTGGTCGTCAGTCAAATGGTGGCCGAGGACAAACATGGCACTCTAGAAACAATTTAGGACGTCAACAATCAAAGGCACACAATACGGATGTCAACAATGTCTGTCAGATTTGTGGTAAGCCAAACCATGTTGCTTTGCAATGTTGGCACAGGTTTGATCAGGCATATCAAGCAGAAGACAATCTTAAACAAGCAGTTGTTGCTACAAGTGGGTATACTGATGATGTAAACTGGTATGTAGATACTGGAGCCACGAATCACATTACCAATGAGTTAGAAAAACTTACCACCAGAGAACGCTACAATGGCACTGACCAGATTCAAGTTGCAAATGGCTCAGGTTTGTCCATCTCTCATATTGGGAACTCATTAATTTCTGGTTCATCTAGATCTCTTGTACTGAAACATATTCTATATGCACCTAAAATCAATAAACATCTGATTTCAGTACAAAGACTAGCATCTGATAATAATGCCTTTGTGGAATTTCACCCAAACTGTTTTTTTGTTAAGGATCGAACCACGAAGGAACTTCTGCTCACAGGTATATGTAAGAATGGTCTTTACATTTTACCAAATAAATCCAGCAAAGTTTTTTTGATAGCCAAACTTTCGAAGGAACAGTGGCACAGAAGACTTGGGCATCCTGCTTCTCCAATCACTATTAGAATCTTGAAACATAATAACTTGGCTGTAGATACTAGATTTTCTCCTTCCTTAATTTGTCATGCTTGTCAACTAGGCAAAGCACACCAATTACCCTTTTACTCTTCTCACCATGTATCTACAGCACCACTTCAATTGATTCATACTGATGTATGGGGTCCAGCCATTGTCTCATTGAATAATTCT